>OFMF01000074.1_pt1 | contig 83209 bp, 76 predicted proteins | sample 1541771 | NCBI WGS metagenome assembly OFMF01 (sample SAMN04209235, study PRJEB22552) | human gut metagenome | biome: gut; material: feces | host: Homo sapiens | place: USA: Oklahoma
CCGCCGCTCCCGCCTCCGGAGGGCGGTGCTCTATCCCCTGAGCTACGGGTGCGTATACAATTACTATATGAAATTGCCTTAGTAATATTAACACATCTTTGAGATAAAGTAAAGGAAATGCATCCCACTTTTCGATCATTTCCTCTACTTTTTTAATATTTTTCTTTAATTTTCCTTTTTAAATCTTACAGCGCAAGTTTTCCACTCTCCCGGTCATAATAATATGCCCTGTCCGAAAGTACTTCTTCCGCCTCTACCTGTGTCTCATTGATCTCCTCGATCATGCTTCCCAGTTCTTCTCTACCCGGCGCTTCGCTTTCAGCCACAATAATGGTCTCATGCACACTGCTTGGGATCACAAAGAAATTTTCTCCCACTACACCGGCAATCTTTCTCAGGCAATCCGGATAGATCAGTGCCGCAGCCCCATAGCTACGCATTTCATTGCTCAGGATATACATTTTTTCTGCCGGTCCCTCTTCCATCCCAAGTCCCAGCAATTCTTCGATCACCGTGCGCATCGGTGCAAATTCATACGGCAGTAACTCCTGGGTATTCTTAGAAGCCCGGTAATACAGATCTTCTTCCGTTACTTTCCACATATCCATATGTTCTGCTCTGACCATCATGGATGCCATGCCATATTCATCTACCTCTAACAGTACATAATAAATAATTGCAAGATCAAGATAACTTTTATATGGAATTTCTTTTAAAAGTTCCTGATTCTCCTCTCTGCCTATCAGACGGTATATGATCTTATCTTTGACAAATTCATAGTCTTTTACCTTTTCACCATCCTCCCATGAATTCTGAAACCGGATTTTCTCATATAATCCGACAATATCTTTTGCAATCTGTTCCAACGGATACCCCATCCGAAACTGATGAAAATACTCCTCCAGATAAATCGTCGGTGAAATATTGATTCCTTTTTCCGAAATCATAATACCGCTTCTCCTCACACCATTATTCTTCACATTGGTATGAATGCTTACTGTTTTTTCTTCTTCCACCTCTTTCTTTACTTTTGTCTCTACTGCATGGATAAACTGAAAATATGTCATAAAAGCTCCTTCCTATCCAGCAATATACAAAAATCATCTTGAAAATCTGCGGTGATATTACCGCTTGAGATAACAGAACATCTCTTGAATTGTTTCTGAAATATTATGGTAATTAGATTATAAAAAAGCCCTGCACAAAATGCAAGGCTTTTTATAATTATTTAATTTAGAATTCTTATGAATCTTATGCTCTTGAGAGGTATGCTCCTGTACGAGTATCAATCTTGATTGTCTCGCCCTGATCAACGAAAAGCGGAACGTTAACCTTCGCACCTGTCTCAACGATAGCCGGCTTTGTAGCACCTGTAGCTGTGTTACCTTTTACACCTGGCTCTGTCTCTGTTACAACCAGTTCAACACTGAGCGGCGGCTCGATCGCAAATGCATTTCCCTGATAGAAGCTGATAGATACTTCTTCGTTTTCTTTTACAAACTTCATAGAATCTGCTGCATCATCTGCGCTGATCATAATCTGCTCAAATGTCTCGTTGTCCATGTAGTTATAGAACTCACCATCGTTGTACAGATACTGCATTTTCTTTCTTTCAATGTGAGCCTGTTCAAATGTCTCTGTAGGACGGAATGTTGTCTCTACCACACCACCGTCGATAATATTTTTCATCTTAACACGCACAAAAGCTGCACCTTTACCAGGTTTTACGTGCATGAAATCAATAACCTGACATACTTTTCCATCAACTTCGATTGTTACACCATTACGGATGTCTCCTGCTGAAACTTTAGCCATTACCTTATCCTCCTTAAATCGCGTATACACGCTTACGTAATTTCATCTCATATTATTCTATAATACATGATATTATTTTTCAACCTTTTTTTCGTGTCTCTGACTCTTCTTGTAGAAATGTAACACAATTTTTTCCAGATAACGCTTCAAAACAATCTGGATTTCTTCCTTTGGATGTATCGGTTTTACCAGAATATTCGGGATTCCGGCACGTTTTGCTCCCCATACATCTGTAAAAAGCTGGTCTCCGATAAACACAGAACTCCTTCTGTCTGTTCCCATAATCTCCATCGCCCTGAGATAATTCCTGGTTGATGGCTTGTGCGCATTATAAACATAGTCCACCCGGATATCTTTATTGAACATCTCTACCCTTGGCTTCTGGTTATTCGAGATCAGACAGCATCGGAATCCGATTGCTTTCAGTCTGGCAAATAATGCCTTTGCTCTCTCGTCCGCCGGTGCTCCGTGCGGAACCAGCGTATTATCAATATCAAAGATCAGTCCGCGTACACCCTCTTCATATAATTTTTCAAAATCGATCACATAAGTGGATGCTACATACTGATCCGGAAAAAATCTATCAAACATATTATTCTTCTGACTCCTGCAGATGCTGTACCAGTTCTTCACAGATCTGAAGAACTGTCTTATCATCCGTATTGATTACTATATCTGCTGCCGCTTCATATTTCTCACGGCGCTGCTCCATAAGTTCTGAAATGCCTTTGACATTCTTTCTGCCATTTAATACCGGTCTGTCATTGCTGTCTTTTACGCGTTCAAAAATCGTCTCCGGTGTAGCAGTAAGAAGAACAACTCTTCCGTTCTTTTTCATCTCTGCTACATTTTTCTCTCTTAAGGCCGCACCACCACCGCATGAGATTACTGCATTCTTATGCGACTGCATCTCGATCAGAAGATTCGTCTCCAGATCACGGAAATATTCTTCGCCATATGTAGCAAAGATATCCGGAATACTCATCTCTTCACGTTCTGCGATCACCTGATCCATCTCTACAATATCCATATCAAACATCGTGCTCAGATAATCAGAAATTGTTGACTTTCCAGCCCCCATGAATCCGATCAGTACAATGTTATAATCAAAGAGTTTTCTTGCCTGGATTCTCTTACTGTTACGCAAGATACATCCAAACACATCAAAGATTTCTTCTTTATATTTATTTTCTTTCAGTTTTTCTTCCAGTCTTCTCTTCTGTTTTTCTTCCTGATGCGGCTGTAAGATTGGCATACCATATTCTTCTTTATACGCCATGATCTTTTCAATAATAGAATTACGTTCTACCAAAGCGTCAATAATCTTATCATCACACAGAGCCAGCTGCTCTCTGTACATTTCTAAATCGTTCATTCTTCTGTACTCTCCTATAAATTGCAAACTATTGTCCGATATACTCATGTATTATAGCAAGGAATCTACTTTCACGCAAGATTATCCGGCGTATTCCTGCATATTTCCTGCATATTTTCTGCATATTCCGGTCGTTAGGAAATTCCTGTGCTCTCACTGTTCTTCTATTTTTCCCGCATCTGCCGTTCCCATTCATGCAGCTTTCTCGCTGCCTCTGGATTCTGTTTTTCCAGCCGTCTCTCCAATCGTTCGCGGTTCTTTTTCAGATGGTCCAGGATCTCCGGATGATGTATTAATAACTGCTGCTCGATCTTGCGTCTTCTCTTTTCGATCAACTGCAGGATCACTTTTTTGTCTCCACGCAGATTCTCCGGAAGTTCATCCAGATGCATTTCCATTCGTCTTAAGATCTCATCTTCATCCAATGCCCCCAGTGAATGCCAGTTTTTGAGTTTTTCTTCAAACCCTACGTCTGCAAGCCTTTCCAGATCCGGAAGTCTGTGAATCTGTTCCATAACCTGATGGACTTTCTTTTCCATCTCTTCCACCGCATCATCACCGAACGCCCATGCGAATTCTTCTAATGTATTCTCTTCTTCTGCCGGGATCATTGCTTCGTGAACTGCATACACTGCCGCCGGGATTTCCAACTGCCACGGCATCTGGATAACCGGAGATTCCTCCGATTCCATACTCGTCCCCGATGTTGCAACACCTGCATCCTGCAATGCTGCAAGAATCGTTCTTCTGACCTTTCCTTCCTCGATCAGATGACCGATCCCAAGACTGCGCATCTGTTCATTTACATTTTCGGAATGCTCTGTAATATAAAACCTGATCCCTTTCTTATCAAAATTTTCCGCCATCATTTCCAGCCGGTCTGCTGCCGTAACGTCAATACTGTTGATCGCAGCCGCATCCACGATTACAACCTCTGTATCCTCTTTGATACTGTTCTCAATGTCCGACTGGAATATCTTTACATTTGCAAAGAAAAGGTTCTCACTGAACCGGTAAATGATCGTATGGCGTATCGGATATGCATTGCGGTTTCTCTTAAGATCGTAATAAGCCTCTTTTCCCGGAATCATACCGCGGAAAGACCTCGGAGGATTCGTCGCACGAAGTACCACTGCTACAAAAGAAAGCAGCAATCCGATCACCACACCATAAATAGTACCTAAAAATAATACGCTCACACACGCAGCTACAAAAATATAGAATTCATTACGACTTACTTTAAATAAGCGCACCGCCAGATGCAGTTCTACTACATTCATCAGTGCCGAGATTACGATCGCTGTCAGAATCGGAACCGGCAGGTATCCGATAAATCCAGTTGCACATAGCAATACGGCTGCCATCGTAATTGCCGCTACGACAGATACCGCCTGTGTCTTTCCTTCATACTGTTCATTCATGGATGTTCTGGATATACTGCCATTCACCGGACAACAACCTACACATGCCGCTGCGATATTTCCCATCGCACAAGCCAGGATCTCCTGGTTTTCATCAATCTTATAGCCATTCTTCATGGCAAAATTATTTTCCGACAGCAGCGTCTCCGACATGATAACCGCTGCGATCATCAGACTTCTTCCAAGTGCCTGCCTCAGGTCAATTCCCGCAAAATGGAAATGTACCAGCTCCGGAAGTCCTTTTTCCACCGCATCCAAAAGTACCACGCCATGTTCGTCTACACGAAAGCACATCGTTGCTGCTACACCTGCTGCCATGATCACAATTGCTGCCGGGAATTTGGGAATTACTTTTCCTGCCATGCGAAGCAGCAGCAACGCTCCCACACCAAGTACCACTGACAGCCAGCTGATTTCTTTGCACGTCTCTGCGATATGCCTGAGCAGTTCCGGAAGTTCTCCAGATCCGGCCTTTCCGCCAAGGATCTTCGGTATCTGCATCAGAATAATTGTCAGTGCAATCCCGCTGATAAATCCTCCCATCACCGGTGTCGAAATGAAGTCCACGATTCTTCCGGCTTTTAAAAAATAAAACAGCAGCAGCCAGATTCCTGTCAGAAATGCGATCACCGGCACATACTGCATTGCCGCTTCACTTCCGCTTTCAATCCCAAGTGATACCAGTGCTGCTCCGACAATTGCCGCCGGTGCCGCATCGACTCCGAAAATGAATTGCCGCGATGTTGAGAACAGTGCAAAGAACAGAATCGGGAATACCGAACCGTATAGTCCATATACTGCAGGCAGTCCGGCAATCTGTGCATAGCCCATCGAGATAGGGATTGACACTGCTGCCATGATGATCCCCGAGAAAATATCTTTGGGAAGATATTCTTTTTTATAATTTTTCATTGTTGAACACAATATATGTTTCATGCAACCTCTCCTTACGATTTCATAATCCGGGTATAAAAAAGAGACAAGCCAGCTATTTACACAGTGTCCCGTCTCTTCTTTCTACATTTTCAACATCTGTAAAACAATTAACAGATCTTGCAGATCCATCCTTCCGGAGCTTCGATGTGTCCCATCTGAATACCAGTTAATGTCTCATATAATTTCTTTGTAACTGGTCCCATCTCTTCCATTCCGCTTGGGAAACAGATCTCTTTGCCGTGGTCAACAATCTTTCCTACCGGAGAGATAACTGCTGCTGTACCGCAAAGTCCGCATTCTGCAAAGTCGCCAAGTTCATCTAAATAAACTTCTCTTTCTTCTACTTCCAGTCCAAGATAGTGTTCTGCAACATACATCAGAGAACGTCTTGTGATGGATGGAAGGATTGTGGATGATTTTGGTGTTACAACTTTGTTATCTTTTGTTACAAAGATAAAGTTAGCTCCACCAGTCTCTTCCACTTTTGTTCTGGTTGCTGCATCTAGATACATATTCTCATCGTATCCTTCTTCATGAGCTGTTACAATTGCATGAAGGCTCATCGCATAGTTCAGTCCGGCTTTTACATGCCCTGTTCCATGCGGTGCTGCACGATCGAAATCAGACACCTTGATCGTGATCGGTTTTGCGCCGCCTTTGAAATATGGTCCAACCGGTGTTGCAAACACACGGAACTGATACTCATCTGCCGGTTTTACACCGATTACAGCACTGGAACCAAACATATATGGTCTGACATATAAGGTTGCTCCTGATCCATATGGCGGTACATAAGCTGCATTAGCCTTTACAACCTGTTTAATAGCATCTACAAATCTATCTTCCGGGAATACAGGCATCTCAAGTCTTGCTGCAGAGTCTGCCATTCTCGCTGCATTTAAGTCCGGGCGGAATGTTACGATATGACCGTCTTCTGTGGTATACGCTTTCATTCCTTCAAAACATGTCTGTGCATACTGAAGTACACCTGCACATTCACTGATAGTAATCTGATCATCGGAGGTAAGTGTACCTTCATCCCATGCTCCGTTTTTAAAATTGGAAACATATCTCTTATCTGTCTTCATATAGCCAAATCCTATGTTTGACCAGTCAATATTTTTCTTCTCCATTGTGACTCCTCCGTCCTTTAAACAAATGTTTGATTTATCATCTTGTCTTATTATAATACTACTGTTTTTAAAATTCAAGAGTGCACTCTGTTTTTTTATCTTTCCATCATACTTATGGATTCAATTCCCACACTTCCGCCTCGTACAACTTCAATACTGGTGAATTCTTCTTTCATAAGTTTGATCACTGCATCATTTTTCGTTGCCGTCTGTACAAATTCCAGCAGTACACTGTCTTTGCCGTAATCAATGATTTTTGCCTTGAATGTCTCTGCAATCTGAAAACATTCCACTTTATCATCTTTTGAACATTTTCGCACTTTGACATACAGTATTTCTTTCATACGGACAAATACATCTGTAAAATCGATGACCTTGATCACTTCCACCAGACGGTTCAGCTGTTTCTTGATCTGTTCAAATGTCTCATCATCGCTGACTGTTGCGATCGTCATTCTGGACACGGTCGGGTCTTCTGTCGTACCAACAGTCAAACTGTCTAGGTTATAAGATTTGCCGGAGAACAACCCTGAGATTTTTGACAGAACTCCTACCTGGTTCTCTACATATAAGGAAATCCATCGTTTTTTCATACCGTTATTATTCATTGTTTTTTTCCTCCTGTCCTCTTCTTCCTAACAATCCATGATCAGATCTTCCAGTGTCCCGCCCGGTTTTACCATCGGATATACCAGATCTTCCGGATCAATGTCGAATTCCAGGATATATGGTGTCTTTGTACTCTTCATAGCTTCTCTGAATGCCGGCTCGATCTCTTCTTTTTTCGTAATATGGATGCCTTTTGCACCATAAGCGTCTGCCAGTTTCATAAAATCCGGTGTGTAAACAGGACATTCAACCTCTCCGCATTTTCCTCTGCAGGCCGCTCCCGAGCGCAGACATGTCATGGAATAGCGCTTTCCATAGAATAATTTCTGCCACTGACGCACCATTCCAAGATTATTATTATTAAAGATACAACTGATGATCGGCAGTTCTTCCAACACTGCGGTTGCCAGTTCCTGACTGTTCATCTGAAAACCACCGTCTCCGGAGATTGAGATGACCGGTGTATCCGGATTCCCGATCTTCGCTCCAATCGCTCCCGGCATACCATATCCCATTGTTCCAAGTCCTCCGGACATCAGAAGCTTTTTCTTCTCTGTAATCTCAATAAACTGCGCGGTGAACATCTGGTGCTGTCCGACATCCGTTACAATGATCGCCTCATCAAAGATCCGGTTAATCGCCTCAATAACATCCTGCGGTGTCATGATCGGTTTCTTTTTCATCTTCAGCGGATGCTCCGCTTTCCAGTCTTCGATCGTATCCAGCCATTTTCCCGTCTCAAAAGGAGTGACATACTCTAACATCTTCGTAACGGCTTCTTTGGCATCTGCTACGATCGGCACATCCACCTGCACATTTTTAGAAATTGCGGCTGTATCAATGTCAATATGTACAATCTGTGCATTCGGTGCAAATGAATGCAGCTTTCCTGTGATCCTGTCATTGAACCTGGTTCCGATCGAAAATAACAGATCACATTCATTTACCGCCATATTACATGCATAGGCACCATGCATTCCAAGATTTCCTATATATAACGGATGTGTAGTCGGAACCGCCCCACGTCCCATAACTGTTGTTACAACCGGGACATTCGTCACATCCACCAGTTTCGTAAATTCTTCATTGGCATGTGCTATATTGATACCTCCGCCTGCGAGGAACAATGGTTTCTTTGCCTTGGAAAGCATCTTAACCGCACGTTTTAACTGTCCGACATGTACATGGGTATTCGGCTTATATCCACGGATATTCACTTCATCCGGATACTCGGCACTTCCCAATTCTCCCATTACATCTTTTGGAAGGTCGATCAATACCGGTCCCGGCCTTCCTGTTCTTGCAATATAAAATGCTTCTTTCAGGATACGTCCAAGGTCTTCCCTGTTTCTGACCGTAACACCATATTTCGTAATGCTTCTGGTGATTCCGATAATATCTACTTCCTGGAACGCATCATTTCCGATCAAATGTCTGGATACCTGCCCCGTAAAGCATACCAGTGGTACACTGTCGTAATAGGCAGTTGCAAGACCTGTCACAAGATTCGTTGCCCCCGGTCCGCTTGTAACCAGACACACTCCTGTTTTTCCGGTTGATCTTGCATAAGCATCTGCCTCATGTACCAGTGCTACTTCCTGTCTCGGAAGAATTACCTTCGTATAATCCTGTTTATAAAGTTCATCGCTGATATCGATCGTACAGGCTCCCGGATACCCGAAAATTGTATCTACCTGTTCTTCTCTCAGCGCTTTTACCAATAATTTATTTCCACTGATCTTTTTCATATACTACCTCCTTGAATTTTTACTTTTCTATAAAATAAAAAGAAAAGCCCTAAGCTGCAAGCTCAGGGCGATTATTGCATCTTTACAGCATTTCACTGAATATTTATAAAACATTATAGGTGACATTCTTTGGTATTGTCAACTCTTTTTATCCGATTCATTTACTGCTGATTTTTATAATGAACTTTTGCATAATCGTGTTATTGATCTTTTTTATCATTTTCCCGACAAATTTCGTTATTTTTCCATCTTTCACAAATTTCACATTTAATTTTAAATTTTTTTGTGATTTTTTGTATTTTTTTCCAAAAATGTATAGCAAAAAAATGCAAAAAATTATACAATAGATACATAAGCAATAAGGAGGATATATCATGAAACAAAATAATATGTTAGCGATGATATTAGCCGGCGGTAGAGGCTCACGCCTTCACGAACTGACAAATAAAGTTGCAAAACCAGCTGTTTCTTATGGTGGAAAATACAGAATCATCGATTTTCCACTCAGCAACTGCGCAAACAGCGGAATTAACGTAGTAGGAGTTTTAACGCAGTATGAATCAATTCTGCTGAACAGTTATGTGGCAGCCGGACGTCGTTGGGGATTAGATGCCAAAGAAAGCGGCGTATTCGTTCTTCCGCCACGTGAGAAGGCAGATGCGAACCTGGATGTATACAGAGGTACAGCAGATGCAATTTCTCAGAACATCGATTTTATTGATACATATTCACCGGATTATCTTTTGGTTCTCTCCGGTGACCATATCTATAAGATGAATTATGACAAGATGCTGCAGGCGCACAAAGACAACGGTGCCGATGCAACCATCGCAGTCATCGAAGTTCCTATGAAAGAAGCAAGCCGTTTCGGTATCATGAATACCGACGAAGAAGGCCAGATCATAGAATTTGAAGAAAAGCCGGAACATCCAAAGAGCAATCTTGCTTCTATGGGAATCTATATCTTTAACTGGAAGCTTTTACGTAAGAAATTAATTGCTGATATGAAAGATCCTGATTCCAACCATGACTTCGGAAAAGATATCATTCCGTCTCTTCTGAGTGATGAAAAAAAATTATATGCATACAAGTTCAAGGGGTACTGGAAAGATGTCGGAACAATTGATTCTCTCTGGGAAGCAAATATGGATCTGCTGAGCAAAAACAATGAACTGGATCTGAATGATCCGACCTGGAAGATTTACACCGAAGATACAACTACTCTTCCTCAGTACATCGGCCCGGATGCCAATATCAGACATGCATTTGTCAATCAGGGTTGTGTGATCGAAGGTGATATCCAGAATTCCGTTCTCTTCACCGGTGCCAAAGTCAGAAAAGGCGCAAAGATCATCGACAGCGTCCTGATGCCTGGTGTTGAAGTGGAAGAGAATGCTGTCGTTACACGTGCACTGGTTGCCGATAATGTAAAGATTGGTGCAGGCGCAGTTGTCGGCGATGCCAAGAGCGAGCACATCGAGCTCATTTCAAAACGTGTAAAGGGGGTAGAATAACATGGCTAAAGCATTTGGAATCGTAAATTTTGCCGGAAATCACATTGCAGTAGAAGGTATGCAGGAATATCGTCCGGTAGGTGCTTTTTCTTTCCTTGGACGTTACCGTGTCATCGACTTCCCGATCTCTAATATGAGTAACAGCGGCATCGACCATATTCAGGTTTATATCCGCAGAAAACCGCAGTCACTGACTGCACATCTCGGAACCGGACGTCATTATAATATCAACTCCAAGAGTGGTAATCTCCAGATTCTTTATTCCGGACTCGGAATGAATATGAGTCTGTATAACAATGACATTGCATCCTACATCGAGAACTTAGAATATATTGAACAGCAATTGGAGGAATATGTCGTAATCGCTCCAAGTTATATGATCTATACCCAGGATTACAACAAACTGTTAAACACTCATATCGAATCCGGTGCTGATATTACCTTACTGTATCACTCCGTAGACAATGCGAAAGAATATTTTCTAAATTGCTATGCTGTTAATCTTAACAAGCAGAAAGGGGTTCTTTCACTGGAACAAAATCACGGAAATACAAAGAACAAAAACATCTTTATGGATACTTATATCATGAAGAAAGATTTGTTCATCGAACTGATCCACAAATCAAGAAAGACTTCTTCTGTATACACATTACTGGATATCGTAAATGCTTCCTGCGAAGACCTTGATATCCGCGGAGTTTCTCACAGAGGTTACTTTGCAGCAATCTCAGATTTTAACAGCTACTATGAGTCCAACCTGTCCCTGACAGATATCAAAACAGCACAGAATCTGTTCGTGCCGGACTGGCCGATCTATACCAAGACCAACGATTCCTGTCCAACCCAGTATTTCGAAACCGGAACAGCCAAAAACTCTGTTGTGTCAAATGGCTGTCTGATCGAAGGAGAGATTGATCATTCTGTTATCGGACGTGGATGTATCATCAAGAAAGGAGCTGTTGTCAAAAACTGCATCGTACTTTCTGATGCTTACATCGGTGAAAATGTTCACGTAGAGAATCAGGTAATTGACAAACATGCTAAGATCACACATGCAAAAGAGTTGTCCGCTTCTGAAGACCGTCCTGGATATGTAAGAAGGAACGATACATTATAGAATATGCCTTTAACGGAAATATAACAAAAGAGAGCGAAAAAATCATCAAGTTGATCTTTTCGCTCTCTTTTATCTACCTTTTACCGGATGACTTCCTGCGCAATCTTCTGCCAGGATATTCTGCTCACATCACATGCCCTGTTTTTCACAAGTCCTCTATTTTCCTGTTTTACTGTCCTAATTGCATCTTCCAGTGTCTGTGCCAGTCTTTTTTCAAAAACCGGAAGTTCTTCTTCCACTGCTTCATCCGCACCTTTCATCTTTGGCAGATCCACATAACGGATATCGGCATCCGGTATCATATCCTCAAGCCAGTCTGCCACTCCATCCAGTCTCGTCATCACTACGCGGTCACCACACGCCAGGCTTTCGATCACTGTAAGCGGCAGTCCTTCATACATAGACGGCAAGACAAAGATATCTCCGTCGTTATACAGTTTTGCCAGTTCCAACTGCGGCACACAACCGGCAAATCTGACCGGATATCTGCAGTGTGCAGCCAGTTCTTTTATTTCTTCATACTCTTTCTGATTTCCAGCTCCACCCGCAAGCACAAGTTTTATCTGTCCACTTTCTTCATCCAGCAGGTTCATTGCACGCAAAAGACTTTTTACGCCTTTCTTCTGCGTGATTTTCCCGGCAAAAACCAGCCGCACCACTTCATCTTTTTTTCCCGGCTTCTCACCGGTTATCCGGAACACATGACTATTGTACCCCGTACCGATTACCGTCATACTCTCACTTTTCACCGGATATATCTGTCTGATCTTTTCTTTCTGTGCTTCCTGAAGTGCAAAGATCCGGTCAAGACGCGGAATCTGACTGCGTATAAATTCCCGTTGAAATGACGTATTTTTCATCTGTCTCAAATCCGTATTGTGACAGAATCCATATACTTTCTTTTCCGGATAGCGCTCCCGCACCAGTGCTGTCAGATAATACAGATGATGGCATAAGATCAGTTCCGGATCTTCTCTTTCTATTACTTCATCCAATACTGCAAGAAATGCATTTCTGAACTGTACTGTCATCTCTTCTGTCATATCCTTGTATCTTGTACTGATATATGGCATCTCATCTGACATACCCACAACCGGATATGGTAATCCTTCCGATTCAAAATATACCGGATATGCCTTCACGCCATCCGGCATATCCATCTGTTCCCCTCTTGCAATGCCTGCCAGCACAGTCTGCGTATGTCCCTCTTTTGCAAGTGCTTTCACAACCTCTGTCAGATAGACTCCGCTCCCGGTACTGCATGGTTTCTGTGCCGTGACACTAAGTATTCTCATCCCGCTTTCTTTATCTCCTCTCATATATCACAAATACATATTCCAGATCAAAATATGTCTGCTCATCACTGATTTTTGTCATTTCCCACTCCGGATCTGCATCCAGATCCGGGAAGTATGTATCTGCATCATATGCATGATCGATCTTTGTAACATAAGCCTTTGTACAATACGGAAGAAGTTGGCGGTAAATACTCTCTCCACCGATCACATAGACATCTTCCGAATTGTATTTTTTTAATTCTTCTACCATCTCTTCTACGGAATGTACGATCACGGTATCTTTTACTTTATAATTCTTATCTGTCGTAAGTACCACATTGACTCGGTTCTTCAGCGGCTGTCCTCCCGGAAAGCTTTCCAGTGTCTTTCTTCCCATCGCAACAACTTTTCCCTTCGTTGTCTCACGGAAAAATTTCATATCCTGCGGAATACTCACCAGTAATTTATTCTCTTTTCCAATTGCCCAGTTCGAATCTACTGCTACGATCAAATTCATATTATTTCCTCCTACTTATACCGCTACCGGAATATTTTTAATCTGGTCATGTGTCTGATAATCGATCAATTTCACATCATCTCTTGTAAACTGATAGAAATCCCTAATCTCCGGATTCAGCCAGAATTGCGGTGCCGGAAGCGGTTCACGGCTGATCAGTTCTTCGATCATCGGTACATGTCTGTCATAAATATGCGCATCTGCGATCACATGAACAAATTCTCCCACTTCCATATCACACACCTGCGCAAGCATATGGATCAGCACAGCATACTGACATACGTTCCAGTTATTTGCAGCCAGAACATCATTGGATCTCTGGTTCAGGATCGCATTCAGTGTCAGTTTATCATGTCCCGGTTTCTTCGTCACATTAAATGTCATACTGTAAGCACATGGATACAGGTTCATCTCATGCAAATCCTGATGTACATAGATATTCGTCATGATCCTTCTGCTGTATGGATTATTTTTCAGATCATAGATCACACGGTCTACCTGATCGAACATTCCTTCTTTATACTGATGCTTTACGCCCATCTGATATCCGTAAGCTTTTCCGATCGATCCGTCTTCATCTGCCCAGCTGTCCCAGATATGGCTGTGCAGGTCATTGATATTATTTGATTTCTGCTGCCAGATCCAGAGAAGTTCATCCGTACAGCTTTTAATCGCGGTTCTTCGAAGTGTCAATGCCGGAAATTCTTTCGACAGATCATAACGGTTCACGACTCCGAATTTTTTGATCGTATACGCCGGTGTCCCGTCTTCCCATACCGGTCTTACCTTTTCTCCTCTGGTATCGGTACCGTTATCGATGATGTCACGGCACATGTTGATAAACACTTTATCTGCATAACTCATTTTTACATCTCCTGTCTCTCTGCTTTTCGTTCTGTCTACGGATCACTGATATTATAAAGGACCCGGTCCAGCATCTTTTCCAATGCTGCAATTTCTTTTTTACTCATTCCGATCGTAAGCCGCCGGTCGATCTTCTTCCGGTAGTTATCCATTTTTTTCTGGATATCGTATGCTTTTTCTGTCGGGTATATGTTCTTGCATCTTTTATCCTGATTACTTGGAACCGCCAGAATGAATCCCTTTTCATCCAGCCTTTTTAAGATTCCTGTCACCGTCGGATTCTTAAGACTTAGTGCTTTCTCAATGTCTTTCTGATTCATGAATTCTTTGCTGCTGCCAAGAAGGTAATCCAGCACCGCACACTGTGACGATGTGATTCCAATCCCGCGGAGCAGATTATTGAATTCTTTCTCGTAAATATTATTAATCTGTTTAAACATAAATCCAACGGGTAATCGTTCTTTCATCCTTTGTCTTCTCCCATTCCCCTGTAAACATCATCCGTCCGGGAAGATTCACATCCCCGGACGGACTCATTCAATCAATTTATTTTACCATATTCCAACAGGCTATGCAATCTCATCCATCGCACGAAGCTCTTTTAGCGCAAACCCTATTGCAACAATTCCTGCTGCTGCATCAGCAATCGGCCCTGCATACATTACACCATCAATTCCCATATAAAGCGGGAAAATAAGTATCAGTGGAAGCAGGAAAATCACCTGCCTTGTAAGTGAAACTACAATACCCAGCTTTGCCTTACCGATCGATGTAAAGAATCCGGAGGACATCGGCTGTATTCCATTGATAAATGTCATGAACATAAAAATCCGGAAATATCTTGCTGCAAATTGATAATATTCCTTACTTCCTGTACCAAAGATACTCACAAGCTGCGTCGGGAAGAACTGGAAACACAGAAAAAATACAATGCCAACCGCCATGGCGATCTGGAATGCTTTCCAATAGGTCCTCTTCACCCTGTCATACGCCTCCGCACCGTAATTGAATCCCCAGATTGGCTGGCAGCCCTGTGAAATCCCGATTGCGATTGCCATAAACACCATATTTACTTTAGAGATCACCCCCACGCATGCCAGTGGAATATCCGTTCCATACACAGAAGCCGCTCCATAATGCCGCAATGTATTATTCATCGTGACCTGTACCACAGCCATAGCAATCTGATTGATACAGGAAGCCATTCCCAGTGATATGATCTTCTTCAAAATCTTTCCTGACGGACGGAACATCTCTTTTTTCAGTTCCATTTTACGGAATCGTCCGAAATATACAATGACCATAATACCTGATACGATCTGACCGATCACGGTTGCCCAGGCAGCACCTTTGATTCCCCAATGGAATCCGAAGATAAATAACGGATCTAAGATCGTATTAATGATTGCTCCCGTCAGCATACACGTCATCGAATATGTCGGACTTCTGTCTGCACGGATCAGATGATTCCCACCCGTCGTCAGGATTAGAAACGGTATTCCGAATGCGGTAATCCCCGTGTAATCCTGTGCGTATGGCAGGATCTTCGCTGTTACCCCAAAGATGTGCAGTAACGGATTCAAAAATACAAGTGTGACCGCCGCAATGATCACTCCGCAGATCACCAGCATAGCAAGTCCGGTTCCTGCGATCCTGCTTGCCTTCTCATGATCTCCCGCACCGGAACACAGGTTAAAATTCGATGCACTGCCGATTCCCAGAAGAAGCGCTGTTGCCGTACAGATGATCGACACCGGAAATGCGATATTGGTCGCCGCATTTCCCAGAAGTCCGACTCCCTGTCCGATGAAGATCTGGTCTACAATATTATATAACGAGCTCACCAGCATACTGATAATTGCCGGAATTGCAAATTTCGCGATCAGTTTTCCTTCTTTTTCTGTCTCCAGAGGATTTCTTTTTTTCTGTTCCTCCATCTCATCTTCACTCCTTATCCGATTATAAAAGACGGAGCTTGTTACGGTCTCCGTCCTTTAAAAATATTCTGCTATTTATGCTTTTCTATTTATGCTCTAATATTCACGGATCACAGTTCCGATCTCACGTGTCGTATCCATATCCGCCAGATGTTCCAGTGCATCTTCCAGATGCTTTTCCTTTACTGCTTCTGTCACGATAACCAGTTCTGCCGCATCATCTGCCTCCGTCTTCTGGATGACTCTGGCAATACTTACCTTATGCACTCCAAATACACTCGCGATTGCTGCAAGCACACCCGGTTTATTATCCACCAGCATACGGATATAGAATTTATTCTTTACTTCTTTAAAATCCTTTACCGGTGTGTCACGATAACAGGTGCAGCTGATTCTTCCCGTACAATGATACTGAATATCACGGATCACATCGATCACATCACCCATGATCGCGCTGGCTGTCGGAAGTTCTCCCGCTCCACGTCCATAGAACATCGTATCATCTGCCGCATCGGAATGTACGAATACTGCGTTAAAGGAATCTCTGACAGATGCAAGAGGATGCTCCTTCGGAATCATCATCGGATGTACTGCAACCTCTATACCACCTTCTGTATTATGTGCGACACCGAGCAATTTGATCACGTCACCAAATTCTTCTGCGTACTCTACGTCTTTTGCCGTAATCTTCGTAATTCCTTCTGTATATACATCATCAAATGTCACTCTGGAATGGAATGCGATCGATGCCATGATCGCTACTTTACGTCCGGCATCCAGCCCTTCGATATCGGCTGTCGGGTCTGCCTCAGCATAGCCAAGCTCGGTAGCAAGTGCCAGTGCATCGCCAAAATCCATGCCTTCTTCGATCATCTTGGTCAGGATAAAGTTCGTTGTACCATTGACAATACCGATGACTTCCTGAATCTCATTTGCAGCCAGACACTGCTTCAGTGGACGGATGATCGGGATTGCTCCTGCTACGGCTGCCTCAAATAAGAAGTCCACTCCACTTTCTTCTGCAGCTTCCAGAAGTTCATGTCCATGTGTTGCCACCAGATCTTTATTTGCAGTTACAACATTCTTCCCTGCATGCAGAGCTTCCAGAATCATAGTTCTTGCAGGCTCAATGCCGCCCATCACCTCGATCACGATCTCGATTTCATCATCGTTAATGATATCTTCCCACTTATCTGTTAAAAGAGACTGGTCTACGCCTTTTCTCTTCTTATTCATGTTATGTACCAGTATCTTCTGGATCTTAAGACCTGCCCCGGCTTTCATTGCCATCTCATCTTTCTGGCATTCTACAAGCTTATATACACCACTGCCAACCGTTCCAAGTCCCAAAAGACCTGCTTTTACTACTCTTTCCTGATTCATCTTCTCACATCCTCGTTTTCTTGTTCACTCTCTTTTTGTTTATGTACACTTTAGTATAGCACAGTGCCACATATGATTTCAATCGGATTCTTTCTCTGCTCGTAAATTAGTACAACAAAAAAACGTTGCAAATAGTCAATTCAGAGCGACAGACGGGACTCGAACCCGCGACCTCCACCTTGGCAAGGTGGCGTACTACCAACTGTACTACTATCGCACATCAAGTATATTTTATGTTTTCGTGTTCATCAGAACAATATTTAGTATATCGCAACTTTCTCATTATGTCAATATCTTTTTCAAGTTTTTTGAATTTTTCTTTCTATCTGAAAATTCAAATAATTTAACAAATGCCAGGAATAATCTTTATCTGACTGTTCCCGGCATTTTATTCTTTACTTACTCAGCGTCGTCTTTCTTCTCTTCCTTTGCCACTACTGCAATTCCGAGTTCCTCCAGCTGTTTTGCATCTACATGTCCCGGTGCTTCTGTCATCAGGTCAGATGCATCTTTTACCTTCGGGAATGCGATCACGTCACGGATGCTGTCCTGTTTTGCCATCAGCATAACCAGACGGTCCAGACCGTAAGCCAGTCCTGCGTGCGGCGGTACTCCGTATTTGAATGCTGTCAGAAGGAATCCGAACTGCTCCTGAGCCTGTTCTTCCGTAAATCCAAGTACTTTGAACATCTTGCTCTGAATATCCTGATCGAAGATTCTGACACTTCCGCCACCGATTTCATTACCATTTAATACGATATCGTATGCTTTTGCACGCACTCTTCCCGGATCACTGTCGATATACTGAAGATCTTCTTCCATCGGCATCGTAAACGGATGATGCATTGCCGTGAAGCGGTTCTGTTCTTCACTCCACTCAAGAAGCGGGAATTCTGTTACCCACAGGAATTTGTATTCGTTTTTATCAAGGAGTTCCATCTGGCGGGCAAGTTCCAGACGAAGTGCTCCAAGTGTATCCCATACAACTTTATTCTTATCTGCCGCGAATAATAACAGGTCACCGTTCTCTCCGCCCATTGCCTCGATCAGCGCTTTCATCTCGTCATCTGTCATAAATTTGGCAAATGAGGATTTTACAGTTCCGTCTTCATGGATTGCAATATAGGCAAGTCCCTTTGCGCCGTAATCTTTCGCAAAATCAACCAGCTTGTCGATCTTCTTGCGGGCCATTCCACCCTGTCCTTTGGCGTTGATACCGCGAACAGTTCCACCATTTGCAATTGCATTTTTGAATACAACGAACTCGCAGTCTTTTACAACATCTGTAACATTCGTCAGTTCCATACCGAAACGGATATCCGGCTTGTCAGAACCAAAGCGATCCATTGCCTCCTGCCATGTCATTCTCTGGATTGGAAGGGATACTTCTACCCCCAGTACTTCTTTGAATAATTTTGCAAGCAGTCTTTCATTTACCTCGATGACATCATCAACATCTACAAAAGATAACTCCATATCAATCTGTGTGAATTCCGGCTGACGGTCTGCACGTAAGTCTTCGTCACGGAAACATTTTGCAATCTGAAAATATCTGTCATATCCGGAGCACATCAGTAACTGTTTGAATAACTGCGGCGACTGCGGCAGTGCATAGAACTGTCCCTGTTGGATACGGCTCGGTACCAGGTAATCTCTTGCTCCTTCCGGTGTACTCTTGATCAGGACCGGTGTCTCAATCTCCAGAAATCCTTCTTCTGCAAGGAACTGACGTGTCAGAGTTGCAACTTTACTTCTCATCATCAGATTGCGCTGCAGATCCGGTCTCCTGAGGTCCAGATATCTGTATTTCAGACGTACTTCTTCTTTTGTCTTGGAATTTTCTTCAATGTGGAACGGAGGTGTCTCTGACTCGGAAAGAATACGGAGTTCTTCCGGAAGTACCTCAATTTCACCTGTTGCAAGATGATCATTCACTGCACCGGAACGCTTTGCAACCGTTCCCACGATTGCTACTACATATTCTGCACGAAGCTTTGCTGCTTTTTCGATCAGCGCTGCTTCTGATTTTCCTTCTTCAAATACCACCTGAATGATACCGGAGCGATCTCTGACATCTACAAATACCAGACCTCCTTTGTTGCGGTTCTTCTGTACCCATCCCATGATGGTAACTTTTTCTCCTACATTGGCTGCAGATAATTCTGCACATCTATGGGTTCTTTTCAACCCTTTCATTGATTCTGCCATGTTCTTTTTTCTCCTTTTTCGGCGTCTTTACGCCGTGATTTATTGTTCTCTAAAACATATTATAAGTTCTCTACGGAATCTGCATAGCAATCCACGATTTCTATATAACCATCTTCTGCCAGTTGTTCTTTCTGGAATTTCTTATTCTTTTTCATGTTGACGATCAGAACCTGTTTTCCTGCCTGACGGTCTGTCTTTGCAAGTGACATTACTTTTAAAAGACCTTCTTTTGTCATCTTCTTTTCTAACAGATATGCTTTCTTCTCTTTTACAGTCGGAACTTCATATCCATTTTCCAGGAGCAGCATAACAATTCTCTCGAATCCGATGGAGAATCCACATGCAGGTGTATCCTGTCCGGTAAATTTACCGATCATCTTATCATAACGTCCGCCTCCGGCTACTGATCCGCCGAAGTCATCCATTGTTACTTCAAAGATAGTTCCTGTATAGTAAGACTGTCCTCTTACAAGTGTCGGGTCGAATTTGATATTAAATTCGCATTCCTTTGCAGTCTCAACGCTGGAAATGATCATTTCCATACTGTCTGCTGTCTCTCCACTTAAGCAGTCTCCTAATTTTTCTTTCAGAAAACGGATACCTGTCACATCCGGTGCAACATCCTGAAACAGCTGAAGATAAGTCTCTACATTTTCCTTTGCATATCCCATCTCTTCCAGTTCTTTTGCAACGCCTTCTGCCCCGATCTTGTCCATCTTATCCAGGATAATGAAGACTTCATCATAGTCTTCCTCACGGAAGCCACTATATGCAGCCATTGCCTTCAGTATGTTACGGTCATTGATACATACCGTAAAGTTCTGGAAGCTTAACTTTCCAAGCATAGCTGTGGTTGCAAGAATCAGCTCAATCTCTGCAAGATTTCCCGGTTCACCCAGAATATCAATATCGCACTGCATGAACTGTCTGAAACGTCCTTTCTGCGGACGGTCTGCTCTCCATACATTCCCGATCTGCAATGCTTTGAACGGTGCCGGAAGCTCATTCGAATGGTTCGCATAATATCTGGCAAGCGGTACGGTAAGGTCGTAACGCAGACCTCCATCCACCAGATCATTCTCTTCTTTTGCTGTATCGATCTTCAGTTTTTCACCTCTTTTTAAAATCTTGAAGATCAGTTTCTCGTTGTCTCCTCCCTGCTTGCTGCACAGGTTCTCGATATGTTCCACACACGGTGTCTCGATGGAACAGAATCCGTATGTCTTATACGTCTCTTTAATAAGTCCGATCAGGTAATCACGGATCTCCATCTCACGTGGGAGCATGTCTTTCATACCGGTAACCGGTTTTTTCTTTAATGCCATAACCATTCTCCTTTGCGTTCTATCATTTCGTCGATCCTGTCGATATAGGCATCTACTGCCTTGACATTCTCCTGACGGATCAGACGTGTCATTTTCTTCTTTTTACTGCCCGGCATAGGAATCGGATTCTTTAATACGATTTTTGTCGATGCACCTGCGCCTGCGGCAATAATAGATTGTTTTTCTTCCATAATAAGTATATTGTATATTCCGGCTTTGTCAACCTTTGCATAACCAACATTTTCAAAATTCCCTGCAATATTCTTCTGTCTGTACAGATAATACGGGAAAAGTTCCATCTCTTCTGCTGTTTTTGCTGCCTTTTCGATCATGCCGGAAAGGATGTCATGTGTCTCCTTCACATCCCGGTGTAAATCTCTCATTTCCATTCTGGCCGCTCTCTTGATTGCCAGTGAATGCACCGTCAGACTGTCCGGCTTCATCTGAGCGATCTGAGCCAGTGTATCTTCCATATCAGAAATATCTTCCCTCGGAAGTCCTGCGATAATATCCATATTGATATTATCGAATCCGGTCTCTCTGGCCAATGCATAGGCCTCTTTTATCTCTTCTACGGTATGTTTTCTTCCGATCGCATCCAGTGTCTTCTGCTGCATGCTCTGCGGATTGATGGAAATCCTGGTAATGCCGTGGCTCTTTATAACCTTTAATTTTTCTTCTGTTATGCTGTCTGGTCTTCCTGCTTCTACAGTATACTCCAACAGATGTTCTCTCGAAAATTTCTCATCAATCCATCCCAGCAGTCGTTCCAGCTGCTCTGCCTTCAGAGTAGTCGGTGTACCTCCGCCGATGTAGATTGTATTCAGCTTTTTATTTTTTGAACGCTCTGCGATAAATTCCAACTCTTTACAAAGTGTATCTACATATACATCTACTTTTTCTTTCCAGCGATCCAGCGGTCCGGAACTGAAAGAACAATAAGAACAGACCGACGGACAGAACGGGATTCCTACATACAAGCTGTACCCTTCTTCATAATCCAGTTCTTCCAGAATCTTCCGCTCCCTCTCGGCAATCTCCCATGCAAGCACTGCCTTTTCTTTTCTTACTCTTGCGCTTTCCCATGCCCATCTGATATAATCTTCTTTTTTCCAGCCGGCTTCCAGCTTCTGCATAGCAAGCTTGGTCGGACGTACGCCTGTAAGCACTCCCCATGCAAGTGGTTCTCCGGTGATCTTCTCCAGTTGGTCATACAGATTCAGGTCTGTCTGCCGCTTTTTCTCCGTTTGCAGATTCTCCGTTTCTGCAAAAATTTCCTGACCATCCGGTAATTGTACCGTTACATAATTAGAGGCTTCTTCATCCGTCTTGCAGGATACTTCCTGCGACGGATAAAAAGCCTTTAATATATGATACGCATTATAAGTATAAGACTCGCTTTTACATATAATCTGAATCATTTTAATTCTCCATTCTGTTTTTTATCACTGTCTTTTGCCAACATTCATTATATAAATGGATTATGGAGTTTTTCATAACCGATCGTCGTTTCTTCCATATGCCCCGGATATACATGTGTCTCTTCCGGCAATACCAACAGTTTCTCCTTTACAGAACGAACCAATGCCGATGCACTTCCACCCGGGAAGTCTGAACGGCCAACCGATGTCTGGAATAATGTATCACCGCTAAAGAGAACACCTTCCTGTTCCATATAATAACAGCATCCACCCGGTGTATGTCCCGGTGTATGGATCACACGGAACTGAAAACCTGCAATTTCCAGCTGTTGCCCATCACTGACCGGAACCGCCTCCTCAAACCGGTATCCTCCACGCACATATGTAGAAGACAGATTACTTTCACCGTCCGTCATCATCGGAAGGTCCGCTTCTTCTACATATACCGGAACTTTTACGTCTTCCATCACATCAGAAAGTCCCATAATATGATCAAAATGTGCATGTGTCAAAAGCACCGCTTTCAGTTTCAGTCCCTGCTCCTTTACCGCATTCTTTACCTTCGCCGGATAAGCTCCCGGGTCAACCATGACCGTCTCTTTTGTCTCTTCGTTGATTACCAGATAGCAATTCGTACCAATCATTCCAACTACGTATTTCTTTATCTTCATACTTTTAGCCTGTTGCCCTTTCTATATCAATGATTCCGGAAAGTTGCTGCAATTTCTTCACGATACGCTCCAGTTCTTCACGGCCGTGAACGATGAATCCCATCTCAATTGTTGCTGTTCCTTTCTTGCTGGTACGGACATTCATAGATTTGACATCCACATTTTCTTCTGTGAAAATTCTGGAAATCTCCATCAGAAGCCCCTGCTGGTCATTGGCATACATCTTGATCTCGGCAAGATACTGACCTCCTGATTTTTCTGTCACTTCCGTCTCCCACTCTGCCGGAATCAGTCTTGCGCGTTCCGCTTCGGACAGATGTATCATATTGATACAGTCTGTACGGTGAATGGACAGACCTCTTCCACGGGTAACGAATCCGATAATCTCATCTCCCGGTACCGGATTACAGCATCTGGAAAAACGGACCGCCATATCATCAATTCCCTTGACTACAATACCGCTCTTGGACTTGGCAATATGCACCTTATTTTTTGCAGCCTCAGCCACTCTCTCCAGAACAACTTCATCCGTAATTGCCTGTCTGTGATCTTTTCCATACTCTTCTGCAAGCCGGTTTACTACCTGTCCTTCTTTTAATCCTCCGTGACCGATTGCCGCCAGCACAGATTCCCAGTCTTTGAATCCATATTTTTTCTGCACAATCTCCTGGTACTTCGGCTGAATAATATTTGTAAGATTGATACTCTTTGCCTTGCAGTATGTAGCGATCATATCCTTTCCACGGATGATATTACTTTCTTTGAATTCTTTTTTAAACCACTGGTTGATCTTGTTCTTTGCCTGTGTACTTTTTACAATATTCAGCCAGTCCCTGCTTGGCCCCTTGGAATTCTGTGAAGTCAGGATCTCAATTCGATCCCCGTTCTGAATTTTATAATCGATATTGACCAGTTTTCCGTTCACTCTGGCTCCAACCATCTTATTTCCAACTGCACTATGGATCGCATAAGCAAAGTCGATCGGCGTCGAACCATTCGGCAGGTTCTTGACATCTCCCTGCGGTGTAAAGCAATACACATCTTCTGCAAACAGATCAAGGTCACCTTTGATCAGATTCAGGAATTCCCGGTTATCCGACATGTCTCTCTGCCATTCCAGGATCTGGCGCAGCCAGCTTAGCTTCTCTTCTTCCTGTGCTTCAACACTCTTCTTACCGTCATTCGACTCTTTATATTTCCAATGCGCCGCAATACCATATTCCGCTGTCTTATGCATCTCTTCTGTACGGATCTGGATCTCGAACGGCTGTCCGACCGAACTCATCAACGTTGTATGCAGTGACTGGTACATATTCGGTTTTGGCATTGCAATATAATCTTTAAATCGTCCCGGGATCGGCGTATACATCTCATGGATCACACCGAGTGCCGCATAGCAGTCCTTTACAGATTCTACGATAATACGGACTGCGAACAGATCATAGATCTGATCTACTGTCTTATCCTGATTGACCATCTTTTTATAAATGCTGAAGAAATGTTTGACACGCCCGTTGACTTCTGCTTTGATGCCCGCATTCTTCATATGTGTCGACACTTCATCTACAATCTGCTCTACAAATTCTTCCCGCTCAGTCTTTCTGGCATTGATCTGATTCACCAAATCATAGAACACTTCCGGCTGTGAATACTTAAGTGCCAGATCATCCAGTTCTGTCTTGATCTTGGAAATTCCAAGACGCTGTGCGATCGGTGCGTAAATGTCCATCGTCTCTTTTGCTTTTTCTTTCTGTTTCGCCGGTGTCATAAACTGCAGTGTACGCATATTATGCAGACGGTCTGCAAGTTTGATGATGATGACTCGGATGTCCTTTGCCATTGCCAGGAACATCTTTCTTAAATTTTCTGCCTGTACCTCCAGTTTATCCGAAGAATAAGAAAGTCTTCCCAGCTTGGTAACTCCATCTACCAGAAGTGCTACTTCTGCTCCGAATTCCTTTCGGATATCTTCTTCCGTAAACTTTGTATCTTCAACCACATCGTGCAGCATTCCTGCAGCGATCGTCTCTTTATCCATCTCAAGATCTGCCAGAATGATCGCTACCCATAACGGATGGATGATATATGGCTCTCCGGATTTTCTGCGCTGATCTCCATGTGCTTCAACTGCCAGCTTATAAGCTTTCTCAATCAGGGAAACATCTGTGGACGGATGATACTTTCGGATACGAGCAATCAACATGCCATACAACCGGTCCGGATCTTCATAATCTTCCTGCGATTTCACCGCATGTCCGTCTACGACCGCGAGCCCTTTTGTATGGTCTTTCGTCAGGGCTTCCGGTGCAATCCGGTTGTCCAGTGATTCATATGTTGTCTTGTCTGACATATCAACGCCTCCTTCCCTTGATGCTTCTATTATTTACCCGGATATGTGATCACGGCATCCACATCATATCCTTCTAACCGGTCTCTTCCCTTTAATCCCGCAAGTTCCATAAGAAATACTGTCTTTACTACTTTCCCGCCAAGTCCTTCGATCAGTTTTACCATTGCCTCATTGGTTCCGCCTGTTGCGATCAGATCGTCAATGATAACCACTCTTTGTCCCGGTTTGATCGCATCTTTATGTATCTCGATCGTAGCAGTACCATATTCCAGTTCATATTCAACAGAAACAGTCTCGCAAGGGAGCTTTCCTTTTTTTCTGATCGGGATAAATGGCTTATGCAGGTTATATGCAATCGGAACTCCAAAAATAAATCCTCTGGATTCCGGTCCTACAACCACATCAAACTCTACATCTTTTAATTTTTCCTGCATCAGATCTATTGCCAGATGTAACCCCTCCGCATCCTGAAGAATGCTTGTTACATCTCTGAATATAATTCCCGGTTCCGGAAAATCCGGAATGCTTCTTACATACTCTTCTATCGCTTTCATGATACTCTCTCCATTTCTGTCTAAAATACAACTTTAAGTATAGCATTACTTTTTCTAATTTTCAATCTATGGTTTAACGGTAATGCGTCACCACAATCTGTGGTGTCTTTTTCCCCATATATTCATTAATATCCGGATAATATGTCATCGAGATCCGGATCTGTCTGCCACGGCCTTTTAAGAGTGCATCCACTTCTGTCTTTCCATACTGTTCTTCCAGTTTACCCAGAAAATCATCTGCATGATGGAACAGCATTGCTTCGATCCTGCATCCATTCACATCCTGCACCTGTAATTTCAGTACATTTCTATTCTTCCCAAGAATTCTTGCACCAAGTAATGTGACATCGCGTGCTGCAAATACCGGTTTTGTATTTCCTTTTCCAAATGGTTCCAGAAGTTCCAGTTCTTTCACCAATCCTTCCGTCACACATCCGAACGGCATCTCCATATCGATAGTTACTTTTTCTTTCATCTCTTCTTCGGTCAGCGTACAGTTTTTATTCAACATCTCACGAAATTTCCCGACATTCTCTTTCGGAAGTGACAATCCGGCTGCCAGCCGGTGTCCGCCAAACTTCGTCAGCAATTCTTTGCATTTATTCAGTTCTTCATACATGTGGTATCCGTCGATCGACCTGCCGGATCCTTTCACACCTTCTTCTGCATCCGTCAGTACAAACACCGGTTTATAATAGTTCTCTCTTATCCTTCCGGCGACGATACCTGCCAGACTTTCATGACAATCCGGAAGATAAACGACCAACACCTTGTCCTTGGAAATGGTTGTTGTCTCCACCTGCTCTTCTGCCTGTTTTACAGCCTCTTCCGTCATATCCTTCCTGCTGTCATTCAACGCTTTCAAGTCTCCCGCAAGGATATCTGCCTCCTTCTGCGTTCCTGCTCTCAGTAATTCCAGCGCACGTTTTGCTGTATCCAATCTTCCGCTGGCATTGATACATGGCCCGAGTACAAAACCGATATGATAGGAATTCAGGCTGTTCTTGTCAATCCCTGTACACTCGATCAAAGCTTTCAATCCCGGATTCTTTGTGCGTCTCAGCATCTGAAGACCTTCTTTGACAAAAATACGGTTCTCATCTTCCAGATCCATCACGTCTCCGATCGTAGCGATCGCAACATTTTCGATCAGATCATCAAGATCCGCCGAATCTTTTCCCATACTCTCCCACAATGCCTCCATCAGCTTATATGCAACTGCAGCACCGCAGAGTCCTTTAAATGGATAGAGACAATCCGGCTGCTTAGGATCCATAACCGCATCTGCCGGCGGAATTCTGTATCGTTTTTCTCCATCCTGTTCATCAAACGGGACCTCATGGTGATCTGTTACGATCACTGTCATCCCCATTTCTTTTCCATACGCGATTTCATCTGCTGCCGCGATCCCATTATCACAGGTAATGAGCGTATCTACACCGGCTTCATAAGCTCTTTCGACCAGATGCCTGTTCAGTCCATATCCGTCACTGATACGGTCTGGTATATCACTGTCCACATCCGCACCGAGACGTTCCAGTCCTTCCAACAGAATGTAAGTTGCATTCACTCCGTCTATATCATAATCTCCGATCACCCGGATTTTCTTATCTTCCAGGATCTTCTCTTTCAGAATATCGATTGCTTTATCCATATCTTTCATCAGCATTCCATCATACAGATCACTGATTGTTCCATTCAGATAGCGGTCAACCGCTTCTTCCCCGATCACATCCCTGTTCCGGATCAGACATGCCAGCCGCGGGCTGATCTGATATTTTTTCCCTATTGCCTCAAAATCTGCGCCTTTCCGCAGCAGAACCCATCGTTCCATTGTTGTCGCTCCTTTGTCTCTTCAATCTAAGTACAATTACTTTTTAATTTTAAAAAAGCAGTTATACCCTGTCAACAGGCACAACTGCTTTTCAAATCATTTTCTGATTTATTTTTTCTTTTTGTTTGTTGCTTTTTTAGAGGCTTTTGTTTTCATAACATACCACAGGGCTCCTGTGATACATACGGAAGAATATCCTCCGCAGATGATACCTGCCATAAGCGGTGCTGCAAATTCACGAATAGAACTTACACCCATAATAAACAGAACAAATACCATGATAAATGTCGTCAACGATGTATAAATACTTCTTGTCAACGTCTGTGTTATACACTTATTTACCATTTCAGCCAGATCATCGTTTCTCTTCATCATTGGAAGTTCCTCACGGATTCTGTCAAAGATTACAATCGTTGCATTGATGGAATAACCGACAATCGTCAGCATACATGCAATAAATGTTGTTCCCACCGAGATTCTGGATGCCGCATAGAATGCAAGTACCACCAGAACATCATGTAACAGTGCCGCAACCGCACTTGTAGCAAAACGTACATCTTTGAAACGGAACCAGATGTAAAGCAGCATAAAGATTGTTGCCACGATCACGGCAATTACTGCATCACGACGCATCTCACCACTGATCGTAGAACTGATATTTTCAGCTGTGATATCCGATTCTTTCACTCCGAATGTAGTTTTCAGTGCTTTGTTGACCTGCTCACGTTTCGCAAGACTTAATGTCTTTGTTTTAATAATGACCTGTTTGGTTCCGGACACCTTCTGTGTCTGAATGTTGTGGTCTCCGGTAATCTTTTCTACTACAGGAACAATCTCTTCATCGATCTCATCGATAGAATAATCTTTGTCAAATTTCACATTCATAGAAGTTCCGCCCTGGAAATCCAGACTGTATGCCAGTGCTCCATTTCCCTTTGCCGAATTGACTCCCATGATCACAAATCCTGCAAGGATCAGTGCAATGGAAACGCTGAAGAATATCTTCTTCTTTCCGAGGAAATTCACCGGCTTTCTTTCTTTCATCTGATGATAATACAGACTCTCTTTGCGGATTCCGATTCCATAGAATGCATATACGATCATACGTGTGATCACCAGTGCGGTAAACATGGATACCACAATACCGATTGCCAGTGTCTGTGCGAATCCTTTTACTGTTCCGGAACCTTTGAACCACAGAACCGCTGCTGCAATCAGGGTTGTTACGTTACCGTCAACGATAGCAGACATTGCTTTCTGGAATCCTGCCTTGAGTGATGACTTCACAGTTTTTCCTTTCGCCATCTCTTCACGCACACGGGCAAAGATAATAACGTTCGCATCCACCGCCATACCAATACTTAAAATGATACCTGCAATACCCGGAAGGGTTAAGGTTACATCAAATGCATTCAGGATCACCAGTACAATCTCTGTATAGATCAGCAGTGCAAGACTGGATGCCAGTCCCGGAAGCCTGTATACCAGAATCATAAACAGGAATACCAGGATCAGACCGATCACTCCCGCCTTCAGACTTGTGCTAAGTGCCTGTTCTCCAAGTTGTGCTCCGACTACATTCGAACGTAATTCTTCCAGTTCCAGTTTCAGTCCACCGATACGGATCGTTGATGCCAGATTATCAGCTTCTTCGTATGTAAAGTCTCCGGTAATATAAGCCTGTCCGCCTGTGATCGCAGACCGGACAACCGGACTGGAGATGGTCTCACCGTCATAAATGATCGCAATCTGTTTTCCGATATTGTTCTGTGTTGCTGTAGCAAATTTCTTTGTTCCTGATTTTGTCAGGTTCAGTTCTACGGAGTATTCTTTATTCCCCATATCATCCTGACCGCTCTTTGCAGATGCACTCTTTACATCGGTTCCTGTAAGGACCGTCTCCCCATCTGCTGTCTGGAAAGAAAGGGAACCTGGTTTTCCAAGTTCATCCAGAATCTTATTGGCATCTGTAACACCAGGAATCTCGATATTGATTCGGTCGTCTCCCTCCTGGTATACACTTGCTTCTGTACTGTACTGCTCTACTCGCTTTTGCAGCTTATAGATAGTATCACTCATCTCTTCTTTGGTCGGATTCTTATCTTTTACCTGATAAGTGATGCTGACACCACCGGCAAGATCCAGACCAAGTTTGATATTCTTCATCGCACCGGTCTTAGATTTTCCAATTCCTGTGATAACAGTAAAGCCAAGACCGACGATGAGGATTACAGTCAGAAGCAGACTCAGTATGCTTTTTGACTTTTTCATCGTTCTCCTACACATCCTCTCGAATTATTTATTCTTCTGCAAGTGCAGCCTTCATCATGATCGCACACTCTACACGCTTCCTTTGCATCTCACAGCCGATCTCATAGGTATCATGGATCGTACCGTGGAAATTGTAAGAGTTTGCCATACATCCACCACTGCAATAGAATTTTGCAAAACAGTTTCTGCATTTATCTTTCGAATACACATTACAGCTTCTGAAATCGTCCGCAATCTCCGGCTTCACGATTCCATCGTCCACATTCCCCATCAGAAAGTCATCCTGTCCGACAAACTGATGGCATGGATAGAGGTCGCCCCATGGTGTAACAGCCAGATATTCTGTTCCGGAACCGCATCCGGATAAACGTTTTGCCACACACGGACCGCCATTTAAATCTATCATAAAATGGAAGAAATTGAAGCCTTTTCCCTCTTTCTCGCGTTCGATCATCATCTTCGCAAGTTTATCATATTCCTCCATGATCTTAGGAAGATCTTCCTCCCTGATCGCATACGGATCGCTTTCATCTCCAACGACCGGCTCGATCGACATCTGTTTGAATCCAAGATCTGCAAAATGCATAATATCATTGGAAAAGTCCAAATTGTTTCTTGTAAATGTTCCACGGATATAATATTTTTCCTGATTTCTGCTTTCTGCAAGCTTCTGGAATTTCGGAACGATCAGATCATAGCTTCCCGTTCCGTTACGGAACGGACGCATCTGGTCATTGATTTCCTTTCTTCCATCCAGACTTAATACAACATTGTCCATCTCTTTATTTACAAATTCCTGGATCTCATCATTTAAAAGGACACCATTAGTCGTAACGGTAAAACGGAAATGCTTGTTGTGGATCTTCTCCTGTTCTCTTCCGTAAGCCACCAGATCTTTTACAACCTGCCAGTTCATCAGAGGTTCCCCTCCGAAGAAGTCAACTTCCAGATTGCGGCGGTTTCCGGAATTTGCGATCAGAAAATCAAGTGCCTTCTTACCCACTTCAAAACTCATAAGTGCACGTCTTCCGTGGTACTCTCCCTCTTCTGCGAAGCAATATTTACAGGCAAGGTTACAGTCATGTGCAATGTGCAGGCACAATGCTTTTACGACCGTTTTCCTCTTCTTCACCTCTTCAATCATGCATTCGTATGTATCTTTTACAAATAACTGTCCGCCTTCTGTCAGCTCGATCACATCTGACAATGCATCTTCGATGTCTGACGCTTCGTATTTATTTCCCAGCGACTGCAGAAGCCGTTCTTTTACACCTGTTTCTTTTAATGATCCGGCAGTTGGTTCTGTCTCTGATCCGTTCAATTTTTCGATCACATCATAACAGACATCATCTACCACATGCACAGAGCCGCTGTACACATCCATGACAATATTGTATCCATTATTACGGTACTGATGAATCATATCTGGTACCCCTTTCTTGTTTTTCATATTCTATATCGGAAAATTCCTGTTATTTCTCTGATTGTCTGAAATCTCATGCTGTCAGATAATTCCATGAACAGCAAGAAACAGCGACCCTAAAGACCGCTGTCCCGAGTATCCATATGATTTTAAATTATTTGTTCTGTTCGCAAGTCTGATTTCCTACTGTGCAGGATGTCTTACATGCTGACTGGCATGATGTCTGACATTCGCCACAGCCACTTTTTTTCAGGTTGCTGTTCATAGGTTTATTCAATGATTTTACATGTTTCATGTTCATGTCCCTCCTTACTATTGCTTAACTTATATTATTATAACATTTCAATATAGGTTTCGCAATCCTTTTCTTAGGATATCATTCCGCCGGCCATGCCGCCTCCCGCACACAACGCAAATGTCACCAATATCTCTGTACTGCTTCCATGAAATGTACGGTAGATTCCGACTGTGACAAGCAAAAGTAACGCAAAATACAATATTCCCAGAACAATTCCCCACAGGAACCGCCTGACTTTTGCAAGTTTTCCCACCACAAGTCCGCCGGTAAATGTCGAGATCAGATAGACTGCCGTCACTCCTGCCGTCACCGCGCCTTCATTTAATTCGAATTTATAAAGAGCCAGCGCCAGTATTATCAGAAGAATACCTGTCACTACATATGCCGCAAGAAGAGCTTTCACCATCCACATGATCCATACTTCATTTTGTTCTTTTTTTCTCATCTGCTCCCTCCTCATCTATCACAGATTATGAAGAGAGACTCTCATTTATGCTTCTGTTCTATCCATAATTGTTCTATTGTTCCATCTGTTTTCCCAGAACCTTCGCTGTATATTCCGCAAGGCAGATTTCTCTTTCTTCAAACAGGTCTTTCTGATCCATGTTCAGCAGGAGTACCGCCCCGATCACATCCCCCGCACACAGGATCGGACTGATCACCTCCTGACTGTAAGGTTCTGTTTTGCTCACCACCGGCACATATCTTTTTTCTCCTGCTTTTGCATTCTGCGTCTTTCTTTCCTTCAGAAACTCTCCGAGTTCCCTTGTTATATCTTCATCCTGCAGCTCTTTCTTCCCGTTTCCTGCCGCTGCGACCACCTGATCCATATCACAGATTCCTGCCAGACATCCCAGCATCTGCGACAGACTTTCTGCATACTGTTTGGCGAATGCCGATAATTCTCCGATCGGAGAATATTTCTTCAGAATAATCTCTCCTTCCTTGTCCGTGAATATCTCCAGTGGGTCGCCTTCCCTGATCCTCAGTGTTCTTCTGATTTCTTTTGGAACGACTACACGTCCCAGATCATCGATTCTTCTTACGATTCCTGTTGCTTTCATAGCATTTATCTTCCTCCTGTTTTTTCTGTTTTTTTCTGTTTTTTCCATATTTTCTAACATATGGTTAGTATGCTGAGAAAAAGATGGAATTATTCATTCTGATATTAGACTGGATATTTTTTCAATAGTTTTGTATAATAGTTGGAAGAAAATATTAGGAGGAATGAATCATGAGTAAAATTGATGAAGTACGTGCTGATATGGTCAAAGCCATGAAAGCAAAAGACAAAGACACAAAGGAAACTTTATCCATGCTGCTTGCAGCTCTTAAGAATAAAGCAATCGACAAACGTGCGGATCTGACACCGGAAGAAGAGACACAGGTTATCTTAAAAGAGATCAAGCAGACAAAAGAGACACTCGATATGACTCCTGCAGACCGTACAGAGATCATCGAAGAATGCAATAAGCGTCTTGCAGTTCTGGAACAGTATGCTCCTAAGATGATGGATGAAGCAGAGATCAAAGAAGTTGTTGCTTCTGTTCTTGCAGAAATGGGACTGGATGCTCCTACTGCAAAGGATAAAGGAAAGATCATGAAGAACCTGATGCCTAAAGTAAAAGGCAAGGCAGACGGAAAGCTCGTTAACGAGATCGTATCTGCTTTTATGAATTAAGACAGTACCATTATGAATGGGCAGCACCCGATTGGATGCTGCCCATTCTTCTTATATTTATTCGTCTTAATTACCCGAAGCACTGTCTGTACTTGTTCCGGTTGTACTTGTATCTTTGGCTTTTACGCTCAATTTCGTGAAATCAATCTTATTCCATGTTCCTTTGTGAACAGTGATTTTTTCCTCTTTCTTCCATTTCTTTAATACTTTTTTATAGTATTTATCCTGTTTCTCCGTGAGCAGGGACTGTTTCTTGCTCTCTGTGGCTGCTTCATCATTAAGACTTGTAACTTTTGCCACATAGCATGCGGTATCGCTTTCAACCACACCCGTAAGCTCACCTTCTCCCAATTTGTCTGCTGCCTTTACAACTTCCTTCGACGGACTTACAGAATCCGAATCAAACGTTGCATCTTTTGCTTCGGTTCCCAGTCCGGTTGCATAGGCTGCAAAATCTTCCGCCGTCTTTGCTCCCTCTGCAAATGCCGCAGCTTTTTCCTTTACCTGCTTCTTCTCATCATCGGATACAGTCGTATCTGATGAATCGGACGAATCTGATGATGTAGTATAATCAAACTCCACATACTGCATATGCTTCTGTACTGCTTCTTCATCTGTTACATTCACATTTGCTTCCGCTACGATTGCCGAACGCATCTTCTGCTCGATCACCATCAATGTCATGACACGTTTTACATTCTCTTCGGAACCAGATACCTTATCTTTTTTCTTCTGGGAGTTGGCCTTGTCAAATTCTTCAGCCGCATCATCGATTGCTTTTTTATCTGCTTTTGTAAGCTTTACGTCATAATCCTTCATATGCTTTTCCAGAAGTGCCATATTCTTCAGATCATCCAGCAAAGTTTCTTTGATCGATTCTTCATAGGTCTTGCCGTCTGACGCATTTTTCGTCCACATATCATCTCCGCCGAAATAACTCGCAAAGTATGTTTCGTACTGAGCCTGTGTATATCTTGCATAGAAATTTGCAACACCTGCCGTGATCTCTTCATCTCCTGCTTTTACGACCACCGCATCATCCTTCAGCGATCCACATCCGGTAAGTGATGCTGCCATAATCCCTGCCAGCGCTAATATTAATGCTCTTTTTTTCATTTATCCTAACCTGCCTTTATTTGCTTAATGGGTCAATTATACCGCTTTTTTCTCCGCCTATCAATCCTTTCAACCCATTTAACACATTTTTCGTAATTTCTAGTGCATCTGTCTGCTTCTCTTTCAGATTTCTTCTCTTCTTCTCATAGATAAAACACGGCTGGGCTCCGTCTGCTTTGAATGTCAGTTCCCCACGGAAATCTTCGATCAGCTTCGGAATCCGTTCCGGATGTACCTTCGCTTTTTCATACATGATAAATGTGTAAACCTCTCCCTTTTGTTCGACAGCCGTTACATACAGCTGATGTGCCTGTGCTTTCAATGCGGCAACTTCCAGAAGTTTCTCCACCTTCTTCGGAATATCTCCGAACCGGTCTGTCAGTTCTTCTGCCATATCTTCCATTTCTTCCCGGCTCTCAATTGCAGCGATTCGTTTATAGACATCCAGTTTCTGGTATTCATTCGGAATATAAGATGCCGGAATAAATGCATCTACATTCAGATCCATCGTAGTTGTGAAGGTCTCCTCTTCTTCCATCTCACCTTTCAGATGCTTCACCGCTTCGTTCAACATCTTACAGTAAAGGTCATATCCGACCGCCTCCATATGACCATGCTGCTCCGCACCCAGAAGATTTCCCGCTCCACGGATTTCCAGGTCACGCATCGCAATCTTGAATCCTGAGCCAAGGTCCGTGAATTCACGGATAGCAGCCAGCCTCTTTTCTGCCACTTCTCTTAACATCTTATCTCTCCGGTAGAGAAGGAATGCATATGCCATGCGGTTGGAACGTCCGACACGTCCGCGCAGCTGGTAGAGCTGTGAAAGTCCAAGCCGGTCTGCATCATGAATGATCATCGTATTTGCATTTGAGATATCCAGTCCGGTCTCTATGATCGTTGTGGATACCAACACATCGATCTCTCCGTTGATAAAGTCGTACATGATCCTCTCCAGTTCATGCTCCCGCATCTGTCCGTGAGCATAGGCAACCGACAGATCCGGCACCAGCTTCTGCACATGTCCTGCTACCTCATCGATATCTTCCACACGGTTATAGACATAGTATACCTGCCCCTGTCTTGCGCATTCCCGTTCGATTGCTTCACGTACCATCTCGTCATTATATTCCATAACATATGTCTGGATCGGCATACGGTCATTCGGTGCTTCCTCCAATACACTCATATCGCGAATACCGATCAGGCTCATATGAAGTGTTCTCGGGATCGGAGTCGCTGTAAGTGTCAATACATCTACATTTTCCTTCAATTTCTTGATTTTTTCTTTGTGCTGAACACCGAACCGCTGTTCTTCATCGATGATCAGGAGCCCCAGATCTTTGAATTTCAAGTCTTCACTCAGTACCCGATGTGTTCCGATAATGATATCTACCAGTCCCTTTTTCGCATCCTCGACCGTCTTTTTCTGCTGTGCCGGTGTACGGAATCTGCACATCAGGTCAATCCGCACCGGGAACTCTTTCATACGCTGTACGAATGTCCGGTAATGCTGCTGTGCAAGAATCGTTGTCGGAACCAGATAGACTACCTGCTTACTCTCCTGTACAGCTTTGAATGCCGCACGGATCGCAACCTCCGTCTTACCAAATCCAACATCCCCACAGATCAGACGATCCATGATCTTATGACTTTCCATATCTTTTTTTACAGCCTCGATCGCCATCATCTGATCTTCCGTCTCTTCAAACGGAAACATCTCTTCAAATTCTCTCTGCCATACTGTATCTTCTCCGTAGACATAACCATCCTGCTCCTGTCTTGCCGCATACAGCTTCACCAGATCTCTTGCAATCTCTTTTACGGCACCGCGCACCCTGGTCTTGGTCCGGTTCCACTCCTGGGTTCCCAGCTTATTCAGCTTTGGTTTCTTTGCATCGGCACTGGCATATTTCTGTATCAGATCCAGCTGTGTTGCCGGGATATAGAGATTCCCGCCCTGTGCATACGAGATTTTCATATAATCTTTTGAAATCTTGTCTACAACAATCTTTTCAATTCCCTGATAGATGCCTACACCATGATTCTCATGAACAACATAATCTCCCGGCTTCAGTTCCGAAAAGCTCTGGATCTTCCGTCCTTCATAAGTCTTTCTCTTTTTCTTCTTTTTTCTTTTTCCAAAAATGTCCGACTCTGCGATCACAGTGAATTTAAGCATTGGATATTCATACCCTTCCGCAATGTATCCATATGCCGTCATAATTTCTCCAGGCTTTACTTCGCGTTCCAATTCTTCACCGTAATAACTGCTTAGATTATAATCTCTTAAATCTTCCGCCAGCCTCTTTGCACGGGTTCTCGATCCTGACAGCAGGACTACCCTGTATCCGTTTCTTTTCAGTCTCTTAAGATCCTGTGTCAGCATCTCAAAACTGTTATTGTACGGATTCACACTCTTAGCCTGGATTTCATAAGATTCTCTTACTTCCAATCCCCTGCACTTCATCTCTAACGCAAAAAAGCCGATACTGCTGTAAGTATTGATCTTCTTCAGGATATCTGCAACCGGAAATATCTTTGCCTCTTCCTCTTCCAGTTCATACCCGTTCTCCAGACGCTTTTTCTGCGCTTCCATAAACTCTTCTTCAATATTCTGTCCGCGCTCCACAAGACGCACCGGTTCATCCAGAAAAAGAATGGTATCTTCTTTCGAAAAATAATCCAGGAACGATACTCCCTTTTCTTCTCCCTGCGGAAATTCCACCGCCGGATAGATGGTAATTTCTGGCATATTCTCAATGGACCGCTGACTCTCCACGTCAAAAGTCCGGATAGAATCCACCTCATCTCCCCAAAATTCAATCCTTACCGGTAACTCCTCCGTCAGTGGATAGATATCCAGTATTCCTCCCCGCACTGCAAACTGCCCCGGGCCTTCTACCTGTACTTCCCTGTCATACCCTACATCAGAAAGTCTCTCTGCCATCTCGTCCAGTTTAAGGACACTGTCGTTTTGTATCTTCAGTACTTTTTCTTCAATATTCTCTTTTGGTGCGAGGTGATCCATGAACCCGTCCAGACTTGTCACAATCGTCACAGGTGTTCCGGAAAGCACTGCCTGGATTCCTTCCATTCTCTGCTTCACCAGCTCTTTACTCCGGATATCTGCTTTATAGAACAGAAAATCCTTTGCCGGATACAGATAAGTATTGTTGTCCAGGAATCGGTATTCTTCATATATCTGTTTTGCTTTTGTCTCACTGGAACAGGCGATGACCTTGTATTTACAGCCATCGCCAATTGCATACATCATATGAGATTTCTGGGAATTCACACATCCGCATACACGGATCATTCCTGCATCTTTTTTCTTATTTTTACAGAGTTCTTCAAACTCTGCAAGTTCTTTTAACGGTCCGATTAAGCCCTGCATCTTTTTATGCCTCCTTAGGCTTTACTTTCCTGTTATACTGGTTCATGGCAGCCTCGATCTCTCCATTTAAGATCATTCCCACCGCATGGTCTGCGCGGTCATATCCCTCTTCCATCAATTCACGGTCTTCTTTCGAAAAATGTCCCAGTACATAATCCGCCAGGTCGTATTTCTTTGGCTTCTCCCCAACACCGATCTTGATTCTCGGAAACACATCGGTTCCAAGGTTGGCAATAATATTTTTTATTCCATTATGCCCTCCAGCGCTCCCTTTCTTACGGATTCTCAACTGCCCTACATCCAGACTGATATCATCATAAATCACAAGAAGTTCGTGTTCTTCATCAATCTTATAATAATTGACCAGTTCTCTTAAGCTTTCCCCGCTTAGATTCATATACGTCTGCGGTTTTACCAGAAGCACCTTCTGTCCCCCGATCATTCCTTTGCCGATCAGTGCTCTTCCTTTTCTTCCGTCTACAGAAATATTATATCTGTCTGCCAACATATCTATGACATCAAACCCTACATTGTGTCTAGTTCCTTCATACTGAAGTGTAGGATTTCCAAGTCCTGCAATAATAAACATAATTTTTCACCTTCCATTTCTTTTATCATTCTACAAGAACCTTTTCCATTTGTCACGGAAAAATTAAACGAATAATTCTTCCACATTTTTCATACATTATAGAAAATGAAACAATCTTTGAAACCAATTACCAGGAGGTCTCACTATGAGTTCCAAAACAAAAATTGTTGTACTTCACATGAAAGAAATCATCTATACCGTTATTTTCGCAGTATTGGCCATTATTCTGATCCTGCTTTTGATATTCATGTTCCGTCCGGAACATCGCTCCGCCTCAAAAGATAACCGGATCTATACTCCGGGAATCTACACCTCAGATATCACTCTGAACAATACTGCGCTGGAAGTTGAGGTGACTGTAGATGAATCCCATATCAATTCCATCCGTTTCACCAATCTGAACGAATCTATCACAACCATGTATCCGTTCATCGAACCTGCGATCGAAGATATTGCCGAACAGGTCTACAAAAAACAGTCACTCGACAATATCCAGTATTCATCTGACACTCCTTACACTTCCCAGCTGATTGTCCAGGCCATTGAAACTGCATTGAAAAAAGCCGGAACTACAAAGTAGTTGCGGCTTTTTCTTACATCTGACAGTGGCCTGTGCGATACCACCCGGCAGGTACTTTCGTCTTTTTGCTTTTATCCTTCAACGATAAGATAACGACCATCCGATAGCGCAAATACTTCTGATGCATCTTCAATCTCTTCGTCAGACATTCCACTGACATCCATTCCTTCCTGATCAAGGAATTCCCTGACTTCTCCGATATTATCTACGATAGAAGCCATACAGTCCTCCAGAAAAGCCTCTGCCTCTTCCAAAGTCTCTGCAACCGGTTCATCAAACAGCTGTCCCTGATTCAAAATAAACGTCTGCAGACATTCTTCATCATACTCGTACATACATCTCAACCTCCCTTATCGTAATATTACACAAACTGCAACAGTTCATCCGGTCTGTCGATCAGATCATCTACTCCCGCAGTTTCTAACGTTTTTCTGTCCCGGAATCCCCACAACACACCTATCGTCTTAAGGCCTGCATTCCTTCCGGTTGCCGCATCAACTTCTGAATCTCCGATATACAGGCATTCTTCTTTTGATACGTGCATCTGTTCCATAAGATACCATACTCCGTCCGGCTCCGGTTTCCTTCGGATACCTTCTTTCTGTCCCTGTGCATAATCAAACAATTCTTCTCCAAAGATTGCTTTCACAACTTTTACTGTCTGACGGTCCGGCTTATTGGAAAGGACTGCCAGTTGAATTCCTTTATCTTTCAATGCTTTCAACATCTCCGGGATTCCTTCATAAGGTGTTACATGATATGTACAATTCCGGTCAAATATACGTCCGTATATTTCCATCCCCTCTTCAATCCTTGAAGCATCTGTGTCTCCGGCTGCTTTCAGTGACTTTTCTATTAATACCCTGGCTCCATTCCCGACGAACAACCTGCACTGATCTTTTGTGATCTTGGAAAGTCCCATCTCCTCAAGTGTCAGATTTACGGAATATGTCATAGATTCCAATGTATTTGTTAATGTTCCATCCAGATCAAATATACAAGCTTTCATTATACAAATTCCTCCTGCAAATATCATAGTATGAGACCGTCAAAAATGCAATACCAAAAATGCGCCAGCCCTTAGATAAGGTACTGGCGCATAGTTTTCAACGCATTCTTCTCCAGCCTGCTGACCTGAGCCTGGGATATCCGTATCTCCTTTGCAACTTCCATCTGCGTTCTTCCCTGAAAGAACCGGAGCTTGATAATATAACGTTCCCGTTCATCAAGATGCTTCATTGCTTCCTCCAGTGACAGGTCTTCCACCCATTTTTCTTCTTTATTCGTCTGATCACTCAATTGATCCATCACATACAATGCATCTCCACCATCATTATAGACCGGTTCCTGCAGACTCATCGGTATCTGGATTGCATCCAAAGCAAACATAATATCCTCTTTGGATATGCCAATTTCTGTCGCAATTTCCTGCACCGTCGGTTCTTTCTGGTTCTTCTTTCTGTAACTTTCCCTTGCATAGATTGCTTTATATGCCGTATCTCTGAGTGACCGGCTGACACGAATGGAATTGTTATCTCTCATGTACCTTCTGATCTCTCCAATGATCATTGGTACTGCATAGGTGGAAAATTTTACCTCTAATTCTGTGTTAAAATTATTAACCGCCTTAATCAGTCCGATACACCCAATCTGGAACAGATCATCCGGGTTCTCCCCGCTTGCCCCAAATCGTCTTATCACGCTCAAGACAAGTCGTAAATTTCCTTTAATGTACTCTTCTTTCGCTTCCCGGTCTCCTTCTTTGATGCGTACAAACAAAGCTTCCTTCTCCTCTTCATTCAGGATAGGAAGCTTTGCCGTATTCACACCACATATTTCTACCTTTCCCTGTGCCATTACAGACCTCCTGTCAGAATCTCATCCATCAGTTTCTATTAAGATGATGCTCCTTATCGCACAGGCTTATGCGGTTTCTTATCAAATAAAAAAAATTTTACTCCTTGACATCTGGCAAATTCTGCGTTATCTATCCCACTTATCTGCCAGATTCTGGATCTGGGTCTCGAACTTGGCCATATCTTTATTCGCCAGGCCTTCATTCTTATACACAACGTTCAGCAAACGCTTTGCAGCTGCCACCAGACGATTAAATGCGGATGCACTCTTAAGCTTACTCGGTTTCTCATCTGATTTTTTCGGAATCTTCTGTCCGATCGTTATAATCTCATTTGCTGCGAGGTCTACCGTTCCACCTGAATATGGTGCGAATGCCGGACAACCGAATGTATCTTCTACCAATTTTGCAAAATGATCTGTCACTGTATCTTCCCCATGCACAACCATTACGCGGTCCGGTATTTTTTCAAATCCCCTGATCCAGTCCAAAAGACCATTCATATCTGCATGTCCGCTGATTCCTTTCAATACCTCGATCCTGGCATTGACCGTGATATTCTCTCCAAACAGCTTTACACTCTCTGCACCCTCAATCAGTTTTCTTCCAAGCGTTCCGACTGCCTGATATCCCACAAAACAGATCGTGCATTCCGGACGCCACAGATTGTGCTTCAAATGATGCCGGATCCGTCCTGCTTCGCACATACCGGATGCAGACAGGATAACTTTCGGTTTTGTGTCAAAGTTGATCTGTCTGGACTCGACACTGGTAATCGTCGTCTTCAGACCCCGGAACAGCAGAGGATTGATCCCCTGATTTACCAATTCCATTGCTTCCTCATCAAAACATCCTTTGACATTTTTATTAAACACATTCGTCGCTTCGATTGCAAGCGGACTGTCCACATATACTTCAAATCCCGGAAATTCCGGAAGCAGATTCTTTTCTTTGATCTCACGGATAAAGTACAAAATCTCCTGCGTACGTCCAACCGCAAAAGAAGGAATCACCACATTGCCGCCTTTTTGGAATGTCTCTCTCAAAATCCTTGTAAACTCTCCCACATAATCTGGAATATCCTCACCATGTGTACGGTCTCCGTATGTAGATTCGATCACCAGATAGTCTGCCTCTTTTACTAACTGGGGATCTTTAATGATCGGCTGATTGACATTTCCCACATCTCCGGAAAATACAACCTTCTTTGAGACATCTCCTTCGGTTATCCATACTTCAATGCTTGCCGATCCAAGCAGATGCCCCACATCATTGAATCTTACTTCAATTCCATCACACAACGTAATCTTCTGTCCGTAATCTACCGGTGCCAGAAGCTTCGTTGCGGCATCTGCGTCTGCAACCGTATAAATTGGTTCGTATTCCGGTTCTCCGCTTCTTCTTGCCTTCCTGTTTCTCCATTCCGCTTCAAATTCCTGAATATGTGCGCTGTCACGAAGCATAATATCACAAAGATCTGCCGTTGCAAATGTGGTAATGATCTCCCCGGAAAATCCTTTTTTCACCAAAAGCGGAATATTTCCGGAATGATCAATATGTGCATGTGTCAGAAGAATGTAATCTACATCTCCCGGTGCAACCGGAAGTTCCTGATTCTCGTAAAGATCCGGTCCCTGCTCCATTCCACAGTCAATCAAGATATTCTTTCCGCATGCTTCAAGAAGATGACAGCTTCCAGTCACTTCATGGGCTGCTCCAAAAAAACTAAGCCTCATATGACCAACCCCTTTTTCTTTTTATTGTAGCACATTTTCAGGAATACTTCACCATTTCCCGGCGCAATCTTTGCATAATCTTTTTCTCTAATCTGGATATGTAAGACTGGGAAATACCAAGCATATCTGCCACCTCTTTCTGTGTCTTTTCTTCTCCGTCGGCTGTCCCCAGACCGAACCTCATCCGGATGATCATCTGTTCCCTTCCTGACAGGCGGCTGATTGCTTTGATCAGTACTTTCTTCTCTGCATCATTTTCCAGATCCTTATAGACAGCATCTTCCTCTGTTCCCAAAATGTCCGACAACAGCAGTTCATTTCCATCCCAGTCAACGTTTAAAGGCTCATCAATCGACACTTCCATCTTGGTCTTACTATTTCTCCTCAGATACATCAGAATCTCATTTTCAATACATCTAGATGCATACGTTGCAAGTTTGATATTCTTATCTGGATCAAACGTATTAATTGCTTTTATCAACCCAATTGTACCTATAGAAATCAAATCCTCAACTCCTACTCCGGTATTATCAAATTTCTTTGCAATATACACAACCAGACGAAGATTGTGTTCAATCAGCATTTTTCTTGCCTGTTCATCATTCTCTGTCCCCAGTCCCCGTATTGCTTTTCTTTCTTCCTCTGTTTCCAATGGTGCCGGAAGAATATCTGATCCTCCTATATAATGAATGTCTTTTTTGTCCGAAAAAAAGAGAGACCGGAAATCCGGAATAACTTTCAATTTAAACTGATGTGGAACTGCCACTTTTATCACCATTTTTCTTTCCTCCTGTCAATATATCTGGATTGATAATCATCTGATAATTTTCTGAACCTAATTCTTCTTCACTTACTGCCACTAATGGATGTTCCACATTTATCTTGTTTCCATCCCGTATGATCTGCATCTTATCCAGCCGGAACGCCGGCATCACACCCTCTTTTTTCCCGATGGAATGATAAGAAATATATCTGAATCGTTCCGGTTTCTTTTCCTCTGTCAGTCTTCTTACAGATGCTCTGTCTATAATACTGACAGGATCATTACTGATCGTATCACTCAATGTATTCCCTGTATCTATCAGTCCTCTCAGTCTGTCATTTTTTTCTCCAAAAAACACTTCGACTTCACAGTAACGATTTCCTTTCTCTGAAAAGAATAAAATGATTTTCCAGATTACTGACACGAGGTAGTAACTGATTACAGCCAGTAAAAAGAACATACTTCCCCGCCTTATATACTGTTGAACGAACTGGAACACACCTCCCAGCAGAAATGACTCTATATACAAGAGCACCCATCCTCTGAACAATTCCCGGCCCCATTTTATTCCAAGGCCGGCCTTCATCATTACTACATTAATGACTCCATGAAATACTACAAATCTTAATACCGGTGTTTTCCTGAATATGACAATTGCAATACATGTCATCGCGGCTCCAGTTGCTGCTCCTGCAAAAACCCTTCCATACCCCGCCGGACAGGCAAGTAATTTCTTCAGAAGGATCAAAAGAATCGCATCCATTGTAAAATTCACCATAAAAAACACATCTACATATAATTCATAGTACACATCAGGCCTTCTTTCTCTTTCCGTGCACAGAAATAAATTTGTTGTTTTAAACAAGTAACATTATATAAATTTTTTCAAAAGGATTTTGTCAGATACTGTATGTGATTCCGTTTTTCGTTCGACAGCTCTCGTAACCCTGCGAACATATTAGTAAAACTAAGATACACAAAAAAAGACCGTATACAAGTCAGCTCACGCCAACCTGTGTACGATCTTTCTTATAGTAATGTATGTAAGAGAAACTGCCTGCGGCATATTCTCTGTATTCTAAGTAGTACTATTCTTTATGTGATTATTTTTTAAAGAAATCAGGAATTTTAATTGACTGTTCTTTCACCTTGCTTGTAGGTGTTCTAGGTGTATCCAGTGTAGGAGTGGTTCCACCCATTGGACGTCTTGTTGCAGTTCCCGTTGTCTCTCTCTGTGTTGTTGTTCCGAAATCAAGTCTTGGTGATACCGGACGTTCTGCCTGCGGTGTACGTACTGCCTGCTGCTGTCCATACATTGCACTGCTCTGACGTACTGGTCTCTCATATGCAGATGCATGTCCTTGCTGTCCATGTGGCATCGCAGATGTTCTTCCCTGATTTTCCAGTCTTGATTTTAATTTTGAAGCACTTCCGCCAACATTATGAAGTCCTGTAGCAATTACAGTAATTGTAGCTTCGTCTGCTCTGGAATCATCATACATTGCACCAAAAATGATGTTCGCATCTTCTCCGGCAAGTTCCTGTACATATTCTGCTGCATCGGATGCATCCATAAGTGTGATATCACCGGATACATTGATGATGACATGAGATGCTCCGGCAATAGTTGTCTCCAGAAGCGGACTGGCAACAGCCTGTTTTACAGCTTCCAGTGCTTTATCATCACCACGTCCCTGACCGATACCAATGTGGGCAATTCCCTTATCTGTCATAACTGTCTGTACATCTGCGAAGTCAAGGTTAATCAGTGAAGGTACATTGATCAGGTCTGTGATTCCCTGAATACCCTGCTGTAACACTTCGTCAGCTTTCTTCAAAGCTTCCGGCATTGTTGTACGTCTGTCTACGACTTCCAGCAGTTTATCATTCGGGATTACGATCAGTGTATCTACACTTTCTTTTAATTTTTCAATTCCTGCAAGGGCATTGTTCATACGTGTCTTTGACTCAAAACGGAAAGGCTTTGTTACAACACCAACTGTTAATGCTCCCTGTTCTTTTGCAATGCGGGCAACAACCGGTGTAGCACCTGTTCCTGTTCCGCCGCCCATACCACAAGTTACAAATACCATGTCAGCACCTTTCAGTGCTGCTGATACTTCTTCTGCACTTTCTTCTGCAGCTTTCTCACCAATCTCTGGTCTTGCACCAGCTCCCAGACCTTTTGTGATCTTATCACCGATCTGCATCAATGTCGGAGCTTTACACAGCTGAAGTGCCTGTTTATCTGTATTGATCGCTATAAATTCAACACCGGCAATCTGCTCATCAATCATTCGGTTTACTGCGTTATTACCGCCTCCACCGACTCCAACAACAATTATTTTTGCCGCTGCTTCTGATTCATTTGTTTTAATTTCTAGCAAGGGTTTCTCCTCCTTTGTTATCCTTATTATATATTATACATCCCATTGATAGAGCAAGTGAGATGAACTCAGTTTGCTATATATAGTATATAATATAGACTTTCGTGTAAAATATCAATAGAATTTCTCTAATTTTTCTAATTTTCTTGTGAAATTTCTTTCATCTCAAAAGTAATCGTAGTGTTATTCTCTGAATAGGTCTCCAAATGCAGGATTCCCTCTTTATCACCAAGCTTTTTTAAGATCGGCTTGATCTGAGCAATCTGTTCACCAGATACCTGGCTTCCCAGACAGGCACTTACATTTCCAAATTTCATATAGATCTGCTGCTGTTTTACCGTCACATTTTCCGGATATATCCCATATTTCTGACTTTCTGCACATGCTTCCAGTATTTCATTAAATTTTGTCTGATTTGATGTTCGGATCTGCTTATACAGTTTGCCTGATTTTATCTTCACTCCCTCTACAACCGGTATCTGCGCATCTTTTACCGAAGATTGTTTTACCACAAGTCCACTCTGATCAAAATAACTATAGGTTGTTCCGGTTTTCACGCACCCGGTAATTGCCTTTTCTTTTACCGTAATCTGCAGTGTCCACGGATTTTTCATTCTGACTTTTAAAGAATCCAGACATTTCGGTACGGCTCCTTTTCCCATAGAATATTTTGCAACTACATATAAAGAATTATCCGACAGCTTATCATTCTGCACGCAATTCACAATCTCCTGACTGTCACAGTACTCATTTCCGCTTACTTCTATTTCTTGAATATAGAACAGCAAAATACCTCCAATAATAATGATCGCTGCTGCCAACAGCAGAACAATCACTGCATATACATGATGCTTTTTTCCATTCTTCTTGTTCCCTTGTTTTTTCTTTGGCCTCTGGTTTCCCATATATGATTCAAACTTCCTTTCATCCACATGTATATTATTTTACCAAACATGACACATTCAACACAAGCCCCATTTCAAAAAGCAGGAACATAACCGAAGTTCCTCCATAACTGATGAATGGCAATGTAATTCCCGTATTCGGTATGGTATTTGTCACAACCGCAATATTAAGAATTACCTGTATCATCATGTGTGCCATTGCGCCGGATGCGATCAAAGCTCCCTCCAGATCTGGTGCATGAGATGCAATAATAAAAAAGCGCCATATCAGGATGAAAAATAATAACATTACAAATACTGCCCCGATCAATCCCATTTCCTCACAGATAATAGAAAATATCATATCATTCTGCGCTTCCGGTACAAATCCGAGTTTCTGGATACTGCTTCCAAGTCCCCTGCCAAACAATCCTCCTGATCCGATTGCATACAGCCCCTGAAGTGTCTGATAGCCTTTCTCATATTTTTCCGGATGCTGCCAGATCTGCAGCCGTTCAAGCCGGTAACTTTCCATAGCAAGAAATATCCCCATAAATGCACACCCCAGACACACCATCCACGCAAATTGCCCATACTTCGGACTTGCGACAAATACCAGGATGACTGCTATTCCCAGAATAATAACCGCTGTGCTCAAATTGCTCGCCCCAACCAGACCTACAATTGGCAGCACACTGATAACAATCTTGCAGACTGTTGAAAATTTCCACATTTTTTCTGCATTTCTTAGTATGATATATGTCAGGAACAGAATCACCGCAACCTTTGCAAACTCCGATGGCTGAAAAGAAAATGGTCCAAAAGACAACCATCTTTTGGACCCATTGTATTCTTCTCCGAACAACATTACCAGTACTCCGAGTAAAATAGATAACAGATATCCCGGAACTGCCCACTTTTTCCAGATATGATAGTCTATATTTGCTATACACCACATACCCATAATCCCGAGAAGCGTTGCAAATACCTGCTTTTTCAGATAATAAAACGTATCCTGGAATTTTATCTCTCCATTATATGCACTTGTGCTGTAGAGAATCACAAGACCAGTTACGATAATGATTGCCAGTACTAATATCAGAACTCTGTCACATTTTTTCTGTTCCGTTTGTTCTGACTGCCACGAATACTTCAACCCGTTCACTCCTTATAAGGAATTTACAATCTCTTTGAACTTCTCTCCGCGTACTTCGTAACTTGGGAACATATCCCAGCTTGCACATGCCGGTGAAAGCAGAACCGCTTCTCCCTCTTTTGCAATCTTCGCTGCCGTGAGCACTGCTTCTTCAAATGAATCTACAAACATATAATCAGTAAATCCGCACTTTTCAGCGTCAGCAGCAATTTTTTCTCTGGTATCCCCAAGAAGAATCAGTTTTTTTACTTTTCCGTCAAAACTTTCTATCCACTCTGTATATTCAGAGCCTTTATCATATCCGCCGCCAATCAGAACAGTCGGACGCTTCATTGCCTGGATTCCTTTGATCGCAGCATCTGGATTGGTTCCTTTTGAATCGTTATAATATGTAACTCCATTCTTCTCTGTTACATATTCAATACGATGCTCCACACCACCAAACGCTTTCACACTTTCACGGATCACTCCTACAGGAACTCCGTAAACTGCTGCCATCGCACATGCCGCCATAACATTCTCGTGATTGTGTGTTCCAAGAATCTGCAGTTCATCTACATGGCAGATCGTCTCTTTTACACCTTCATAATTGTAGATGATATTTCCCTCTTCCAGATATATTCCCTCTTCCAGTTTACGCTGACTGCTGAAATATAGAACTCTGGCTTTTACTTCATTGCCAAATTCCCTTGTCAGTTTGTCTTCATAATTCAGGATACAGTAGTCTTCTTCTGTCTGATTCTTTGCAATATTCTTCTTTGCATTCACATACGCTTCCATCGTATGATGCCGGTTCAGATGATCCGGTGTAAAATTAAGAATTGCACTGACCCTCGGACGGAATTCAACAATACTTTCCAACTGGAAACTGCTCATCTCCGCAACCGTGATCGAATTCTCTGTCATATCTTCTACTGCAGTTGTGTACGGTGTTCCAATGTTTCCAACAACAAATACATCATCCTGATAATTCTTCATAATCTCACCAAGAAGTGTAGTTGTAGTCGTCTTGCCGTTCGTTCCTGTAATAGCAAGAACATCGCCTTTTCCAAACTGATAAGCAAGCTCCACCTCTCCGATAACCGTAATTCCCTGCTTACGCATCTTTTCGATCACCGGAAGGTCTGTCGGAACTCCCGGACTTAATACAGTCATATCAAGTTCTGCAAGGATTTCTTCAGGAAACTCACCGATTATGATCTTTGCGTTGCTGTCTGCACCGGACTGCTGTCTTACTTTTTCTTCCATAAGCTTCTTATTTCCATCATACAGTACGACTTCCGCTCCCTGTCTTTCCAGAATCTTTCCAGCTCCGATTCCACTGATCCCAAGACCAAATACAAGTACTTTTTTTCCTTTTACTTCCATGTTATCCTCCTACATAGCCATTAGTGCGATCAGGCATAAAATTGCTGTGATAATCGAAAATACTGCAACAACTCTTGTCTCTGACCATCCGCACAGTTCAAAATGATGATGTATCGGCGCCATCTTAAAGATTCTTTTACCGCCGGTCTTTTTAAAATATGTTACCTGGATCATAACGGATAATACTTCTACCAGATAGATAAATCCAACAATGATGATGAAAATCGGCATCTGGAGCATATATGCTGCGGATGCTACAAATCCTCCCAGCGCCAGGGAACCCGTATCCCCCATAAACACACTTGCCGGATATACATTAAACAGCAGAAATCCAAGGAGTGCTCCCACCACCGCACAGGTAATCGGCTCAATTCCGCTTTTTGTTCCAATTGCGACAACCGTAAAGAATGTTGCAACCAAAACCGTAACACTGGATGCCAGGCCGTCCAGTCCATCTGTAAAATTCACACCATTTACGGTTCCGATCACTACAAAGAACATCAATGGAATTGCCAGCCATCCAATGTTCAGATATCTTCCCCCACTAAAAGGAATCAGCATTGTAAGTGGAACCCCTGCAAATTTCACCATATAAAATGCAAAGATTGCTGTTACCACGATCTGAAGTGCCATCTTCTGCTTTGGATATAATCCGTCCGAACGTTTCATTACAACTTTCAGATAATCATCCAAAAATCCGATCAGACCAAATCCAAGTGTCAAAAACAGGATCGGAATGATCTTCGGATAACGTCCGATATAAATAACGGAAGTGATCACAACCGCCAACAGGATCATTACGCCTCCCATCGTCGGAGTTCCTGCTTTCTTCAAATGAGACTGCACTCCATCTTCTCTCTCCGTCTGATCCATCTTAAGTCTTCTGAGTACAGGTATCACAAGAGGACCAAGAATCACACTTAACACAAATGAAATCAATACCGGAATAAACACCTTATAATCCATAATCCACCTCTTTAATTCTTTTGTTATTCAGTTAATCTCTAACTTTACCTAGTATACTGCATTTCCAATTGTTTTTCAATGCCAAGATAAGGCAATATATTTTCGAAAATATTACCGATTACCGGAGCTGCGATCGTACCTCCGTAATAGATTCCCTGCGGATCATAGATCACACACATTCCCAGGATCTCCGGATCATCTGCCGGGGCAAATCCCACAAAAGAAGATATGTACTTGTTCGCACTTCTCGGTAATGTCTGGGAGGTCGCCGTCTTGCCTCCGATTCTGTATCCTTCCACATACGCATTCTTTCCGGATCCTTCAGAAACGACACTTTCCAGAAGTATCCTCATAGTCTCAGATGTCTTTTCCGAAACAATATGCTTTTTTTCACTATAGTGAAATTCTTTCGTTACTTTCCCGTCTTCATTCAGGATCTCCGTTCCAAAGTGCGGCGTCACTCTCTTTCCCCCATTGATCAGTGCACTTACTGTCGCTGCAAGCTGGATTGGTGTAATCTGGAACGACTGTCCAAAACTGATCGTAGCCAGTTCTACCTGTCCGATATTTTCCTTTTTATGCATGATCGTCCCTGCTTCTCCCGGGATATCTACCCCTGTCAGATTCATCAGACCAAACTTATGAAAATAATCGCAAAATCTATCGACTCCGATACGAAGTCCCAGTTCTATAAATACCGGATTGCATGAATTCTGTATGCCCTGCACAAAGTTCTCCGTACCATGCCCTCCCACCTTATGACACCGTATCCTGCGGTCTTCTACCATTTTATATCCGGGACATTGAAACTGATCTGTAAGACGGACTACCCCTTCTTCCAGACCTGCAGATGCTGTAATGATCTTAAATGTGCTCCCCGGCTCATAGGTATCGTTGATACATCCGTTTCTCCACATCTGATTCAGAGCATCCTGCTTCTGCTCATCCGTCATATTTTCATCCGACTCTTCTTCCGTATTCAGCTCAAACGGCCGGTTCAGATTGAATTCCGGAACGTTTACCATCGCATATATTTCCCCATTCTGAGGATTCATAAGAAGAATTGCCGTTTTTTCCGCCTGCTTTTCCTGCCGCACTTTTTCCGCCATCTGCATAGCATACTTCTGCATATTATAATCCAGACTGATCTTTAATGTATTCCCTGCCACTGGCTCTTTTCTGTCTTCTGCGACACCATCCAGTTCGATTCCTCTTGCATCTGTTGTTGTCAGGATCTTACCGTCAACACCTTTCAGATATTTATCATATTTTACCTCAAGTCCGATGATTCCCTGATTGTCAGCTCCGGTAAACCCCAATACTTTAGAGGCAAGCGCATCATATGGATAAAATCTTTTAAAATCTTCATCTACTTTTACTCCTGCCATCCCCAGATTTCGGATCTTATCTCCCGTTTTTTTATCCACATTTGATTTTATCCTTTCTATGGATGATATCTTTTCCACACGTTTGCGCACCTCACTGCTATTCATTTCAAGAAGTTCCGATAAGTTATCAATGACTGTTTCCGCTTCCCTGATCTGACTATGGATCACAGAAATTGTACATACCGTCCGGTTTGTTGCCAAAACTTTCCCATTCCTGTCAAGGATTTCTCCTCTCGCAGCCTTAATGTCACGTTCCCTCTCATGCAGATCTTCCGCTTTTTTCTGATAATATTCTGCATCAAATATCATAAGATAGGTCAGTCTTCCGATCAAAACAAATATCATCGCAAAGGCTCCGGCGAATACCACCAGTATTTTTCTTTTATGAAATGTTTTGTTTTTCATAATAAAAAATCCTCATAGAAGTTTTTCTTATAATTTATGAAAACTTCTATGAGGTTATGAATTCCATATACTTTTACAGTTATTCCTGTGCTGTCTGTGTTGTTGTCTCTTCTGCGGATGTTTCTATAGTATCAGACGCACCGTCTTTTTTCTCTACTCCAAGATAAGGAAATATATCTGTCATGATCTGTGATGCAAGCTGTGTTGCATAACCACTGTTTGCCTGAACAGCCGAGTTTGGCTCATCAATGACAACATACACCATAACCTGTGGATTTTCCTGTGGTGCATATCCGATGAAAGAAACAAGATATTTTCCATTTCCACGAGGCAGCTTCTCGGCTGTACCGGTCTTACCTCCGACAGCATACCCCTCTACCGCCGCACTCGCACCGGTTCCTTCCTCAACAACTCCCAGCATATAATCCTTAATGATATCACTAGTCTCTTTTGAAATTGTTTTCTTAACCAGCACCGGATCTTTGTTCTCTGTAACATTTCCATTTTCATCCTGAATCTGCTTTACAACATGCGGCTCATAATAATTGCCGCCATTGAGCAGCGAACAGAAAGATGCCGCCATCTGAGTCATTGTAACATTAAAATTCTGCCCAAATGCATTTGTCGCCAGACTGGCCGGATCCATAGTCGCCGGTGTATACAACAATCCGCTCGTCTCTCCCTCTCCCGGAAGATCGATTCCTGTATATTCTCCGAACCCAAACAATCTTTGATACCTGCAGAATTCTTCTGTTCCGATACTTGCACCGATCTGCATCAGTGCAACGTTGCACGAATTCTCCAAAGCCTGTTTCAACGTCTCCGGCCCGTGTCCTGATCTGTTACTACAGTGAATGTCATGATCTCCCACGTGCAATACCCCGCCGCAGACATAATTCTCATTTCCTGTAAGATCTCCAAGTTCAAGACCTGCCGATATGGTAAATGGTTTGAATGTCGATCCCGGTTCATACGTATTGCTGACACAATAATTATTCCAAAGATCATTCAGTATATTCAGCTTTTCTTTATCCGTCATCTTTTTCAGCTGTGCTTTTGTATAATACTTTGTCAGATCTCTTGGATGATTCAGATCATAATTCGGATACGAAGCTTCTGCAAGAATCTCTCCATTCTGAGGATTCATCACGATCACTCCGGTATTCTTACTTCCTTCTCCCTCTGTCTCTTCATCCTTGTGTTCTTCGTTAAATGCAAGTATATGCTGTTCTACAATACTCTGCACCTGAAGATCAATTGTTGATACAACAGTGCTTCCATTATCCGGTTCCTTCACAGTTCTTTCAAATCCAGAACTTTCATCCAGATACCCATACTCCCTGCCATCTGTTCCATTCAGAATGGAATTATATGATGCCTCTATTCCATTACTTCCTACATTTCCATTCGTTGTAAATCCGATTACATCACTTGCCAGTGTTTTATACGGATATTGCCTTGTATAATCTTCCTCCAGCCATACGCCCTGCACATTAGGATTATGCTTCGTATCTGCTGTAATCTTCTCAAATTCCTGCGCCTTTGCATAGCTGACTCCTTTTTTCAGGACAATATACCGGCTGTTCGGATTCTTCTTCACCTGAGTACGGATTGCTTTCTTCTTCAAACTGAAGCACTCTGCCAATACTTTTACTGTCGGATTCATATACTTTTTGTTACTTGTTATCACTTTGGCATCGACTACAACATTATATACTCTCTCACTTGTCGCAAGTTTCGTACCGTTACGGTCTACGATATCTCCACGTTTAAATGGAATCGTGCGGTTATTATACTGTTGTTGATCCAGCACGACTTTGGTATATTTTTCTCCTTTCGAAGCATTGATATAAGTAATCCACCCTATCAAGAAAACAAAAGCTAGTATGATTACTCCAAAGAGCATTACTAGCTTTCTCTGCATAAGGCCTGAAATTTTTTTCTTAAAGAAATTTTTCTTCTTTCTTGCCATATTTCCACCTATTTCTTATTCTTGTCTGACTGAGCAAGTACACCATTTTCCGGAATATTTTCATACTGTTTTACATAGTCTGAAGCAGGATTATCATATTCCACGATCTGATCAGCCGCAGCATATGTCATGCCAAGTTGATTGATCGCTCTTTCCCGGATCTCGTCAAGATTGACAGAATCCACTACTGCGTTATATTTTGTCGTATTTTCCTCTTTCAGATCCGCCAGTTCTTCCTGTAATGCAGTAACATGTTTGGATCTTCGAGTCAGTTCCGACTGTAAGCGTACATAATTAACGCACAATAACAGCACAACAGTTGCTGCAACTGCGAGAAAAATCACATAAGCTGCATTTATATGCAGTGCACGATTTCTGTTCTTCTGCACCTGTCTGCTTACTTTCTTTTTTGGTTTTGCAGATGATTTCCTTCTTCGCGGTTCATATTCCGGCTTGGTAACTATATTACCATACATATAAGCCTGTCTGCTTTCATACTGCATGGAACGATATCCACCGGACTGGCGTCTATCGCTTGCATAAGATCTTCTTGCTGCCATCTACGCCACTCCTTTCTGTCTGATCACATATCATTCTTCATTAAGAACGCTCAAATATTCTGAGTTTCGCACTTTTAGAACGACTGTTATACTCTAATTCTTCTTCACTTGGAAGAATCGGCTTTCTGGTAACAACACGCCCTTTAGAAACATTGCCACATACACACACAGGAAAATCCGGAGGGCAGGTGCATGGATTCTCATTTTTCTTAAATGCACTCTTTACAATCCGGTCTTCCAGCGAATGGAATGTAATAATACACAATCTTCCACCCGGGTTTAGTATTTCAATCATGTCATCCAGAGAATTTTTCAATACTTCTAATTCTCTGTTCAGTTCAATCCGAATAGCCTGAAATGTTCTCTTTGCAGGATGTCCGGATTTTTTCTGATATTTCATTGGTATTGAGGCTCTGATGATCTCTGTCAGCTGCCCCGTTGTTTCAATCGGACTTTTCCCGCGTGCCGCCACGATATGTTTTGCAATATTTTTTGCAAACTTATCCTCCCCGTAGTCTCTGATCACGCGGTACAAATCCATCTCTGAGTAATCATTGACGATGTCTCTGGCAGTCATCTTCTGACGTCTGTCCATTCTCATATCCAGAGGTGCATCTTCGCGATAGGAAAATCCCCGATCTGCCGTATCTAACTGATAAGAAGATACGCCCAGATCAAGTACGATTCCATCGACCTTGTCAATTCCCTGTTCTTGAAGCTTCGACTTCATATCACAATAATTGCTTCGGATTATTGTGACCTTCTCCCCGAAGTCTTTTAATCGGATGCCTGCAGCTTCGATTGCTGCTTCATCCTGGTCTATTCCTATAATACTCCCTTTTTCACCGAGACGCCTGCACACCTCGTATGCATGTCCGCCTCCACCAAGCGTTCCGTCTACATAGATACCATCCGGCTTGATGTTTAATCCTTCAATTGTCTCATTCAATAATACTGATTTGTGTTCGAATCCCATATCTTCTCCCTCTAGATACTGAATCCGTTTTCTTCCATATCAGATGCAATATCTTCAATGTTAAGTTCCACTTCAGCATTCTTTTCATCCCATCTTGCCTTATCCCAGATCTCGGCACGCTTCCCCATACCGATGAATACAACTTCTTTATCCAGATGTGCAAATGTACGCAGTACAGAAGGGATTAGAGTTCTGCCTTGCTTATCAAGGTCGCCGTCCGCTGCACTTCCCTGAAAGAAATATGCAAACGCACGTGCTTTTTTGTCAGTGGTGGTTGGCAATGCATTAAGTTTTTCTTCAAAAGTGTTCCATTCTGCTTCCGGATATACGTACAGACAATTCTCCATTCCTTTTGTAATGACGAAATGCTCCCCTAAATCGTCACGAAACTTGGCCGGAATGATCAGCCGCCCTTTGGCATCAATATTATGACTGTACTCTCCTTTCAGCATAGAATTCTCCTTTTCCCGGTGGTATCTCCTGAATTTCTTCCGGTAAAATCAGTTATTCTTCCTTTCCGGCTTCATCCATTTTCATACCACTTTGTTCCACTTTTCACCACTTTCTACCACTTGAACCCATTGTAAACTACTTTTTTACTGTTTTCAAGCCTTTTAGGGAAATTAAGAGAATTTTAAGGCAAAAAAATAGTGAACAGGATTTTTCCTGTTCACTCGCATTTTTCTTTCTTCTTCTCTATTCGGCCGACGTTCCGTTATCTGACAAAGACTGACTGAGACTTGCTATTGCAGAATAATCAACCGTTACTTCCTGCTTCGGCTGTTTTGACTCATATATATTATATATAGAAAAACCTGCCATTCCTATCAGTGCTGCTGCAACGATACATGCCACACCTCTGCGCAGATAGCTTTGTATCTTTTCTTTTTTCATCTGCTTCTTCCGGTTTTTCTTCGTTTCTTTATATTTATCTACTTTTGCCTGACTCATAGTTCTTTTGCTCCTTTTTTTCCGATGTATCTATTCTACCACACTCCATCGGATTATACAACTACAATCACGCCTCCGTCAGCTGCATACATACTACTGATTCCCGCAGTATCTACAATAATAATATCTTTGAATCCTGCTTTTTCAAGAAGCATATTTTTCACTGTCTCTGCGCGTTCTCTGCAATTGCAGTGAGAGATCGCAAGTATCTTCTCTTCCGGGTTCTTAAGATCAGCCACTATTTGTTCCACCATTCTGACCAGCCCTTTTTTCATTCCTCTTGTATTTGCAAGCTGTTGAATATTTCCATCCGGAGTAGATCCCATCACCGGCTTAATATTTAATGCCGTTGCGACCACTGCTTTTAATCCTTTCAGTCTTCCGTTCTTTTTCAGTATATCCAATGTTTCCAGTAAGAAATAGGTATGCTGCTCTTCAATATAAGCTTCTACTGTATCAATTACTTCCTTAAAGCTGAGTCCTTTTTTCTCACATTCGGCAATCTTCAACCCGATCAGCGTCTCTCCCACCGATGCCGATCTGGAATTAAATACGTAAATATCCTTCTCTCCGTATTCTTCTTCGTATAAATTCTTTCCAAGTACCGCACTGTTATAAGAACCGCTGAGTTCTGCAGACAACGTCACTGCATATATGTGCTCTGCCTCACAGTGATATTCTTCCATATAACGTTCCGGAGACGGGCATGATGACTTCGGGCATTCTTCAGATTCTCTGATCTTCTTCAAAAAATCTGCCTGATCAAATGTTTCATCATCTACGATATGATGTCCGCCAACATCGATCTGTAACGAAGCTGTCTCGAAATTCCCTGATTTCTTCATTTCTTCTGTCAATTCACCACAACTATCTATGATAATCTTGTAACTCATATATTCCTCCCAATGTAACGTATTATTACTTTATATTATTGATATCAAAACTCTTTCCGAGTCATCCATTCTCATCAGAAGTAGTTTTAAATACTACATTATTTATCATAGCATATTTGAAAAAGAAATGAAAGCTTTTTATTCAGCAATTTTAATCTTTGAAGAGACTCCCAATGCCAGTCCCATTTCCGCCATTAAGAATAGCACCGACGTACCGCCATAGCTGATAAAGGGAAGTGTGATTCCTGTTGTCGGAATACAATTGATCACAACCATAACATTTAATATTACCTGCAATGCAATATGTGCAAATATTCCGCTCACCACTAATGAACCATAAAGATCCGGTGCATTCTGTGCAATAAATAATAATCTGTACAGAAGCATTCCGAACAGGATCAGAACCATGATTGCACCAAATACTCCAAGCTCCTCACAGATAATAGAAAGAATCATATCATTCTGAACTTCTGGAATGATCATTTTCTGGGCACTGTTACCAAGACCTTTTCCCAAAAATCCTCCTGATCCAATTGCGTACAATGCCTGCATGATCTGGTAGCCGCCTTCTGATGCATATTTCTCTGGATTCAGCCATACCAGAATACGTCTCAGACGGAAGTTCCCGCTGGTCTCCATTGCCATACCAAGAACCCTCGCACCGACAATTCCTATTAAAATAATTCCTACGGCAATTATGATAAATATTCTTGTCTTTGGATGTACCACAAAAATCATAATACACGTAATTCCCATAACAATAATTGCCGTACTTAAATTTTCTGTAATAATAAAGACTACTGCTGCTGAAAAAGCCCCCCATGCCAGTACTTTCACAATTCCTTCCAGCGTCTTTATCTCTCTTCCCATCGTACAGATCAATGCCGGAATAAACAATATGATCGCAATCTTGGCAATCTCTGCCGGCTGCAGCTGCTGTCCGAACGGAAGTTTAATCCATCTTTTTGCTCCATTTACTTCTTTTCCCAATGGTGTCTTTACAAGGAACATCATAAAAATAGAAATAAAATAGAAGAACTTTGATCTTTCAAAATACCAATGATAATCTATTCTACTTACGATCCACATCCCGATCAAACCCACAATGCAGAACAGGACTTGTCTTTTAAAGTAAAACAGGCTGTCTCCGTTTTGTTTCATCATTGCGCTGTAAGAGCTCGTACTATATAGCATGACCAGTCCAAAGCAGATCAGGCAGATCAATATTGCCAGCAGACTGTAATCGAAGTATACGATGCTGTGTTCTTTCTTTTTCACTCTGGTATTCGTGCTTCTTTTTTTATTTTCTTTTACCATATTCTACTCTCCAATCGTATCTATTATACTCAGATACGTTCTTAAAAACAACTGTCTGATTCACAACTTTCTTTAATTTTCATATACTATTATTGCATAATCTTATCGAAAGGAGTACTTTAAATGCCAAATTATCGTTATAATACGCCGGATTATATGCGTCAAAACCATTCTAACGGATGTCATGTCGGTGGAAGCAACAGAACAATGCCGCCTTCTGTATCACCGTCCACACCGTCCCGTCCGTGCTGTAATATTTACGATCACGACAAATTAAGCGGTCTTTCCATTGCAATGGCCTATGTTCCATGGCAGGAGTGGCGTTCTCTCTATGAAGTTGAAAAAGGATTCCGGTGCGGAACTATTTTTGCCGAACTGAATCTTCCATTTTGTTGGAAAGGTGGTAGCCCTCGATGAATGAAAACAGACCTTGTAAAAAAGAGCTTCTGGAATGGATCAATATCGTAAGTTTTGCTGTTGATGACGTAAAATTATTTCTCGACACACATCCAAATTGTCCTGAAGCCCTGGAATTCTTTGATGAATTCAAAAAGCAGCGTGTGCAGGCCTTAAAGGAATATGCAAAATATTATGGACCTCTAACACTGGATACGGCAAATACACCTATGGATTGCTGGAAATGGATCAATGAACCGTGGCCATGGCAGGAAGGAGGATGTTAATTTATGTGGAATTATGAAAAACGGTTACAATACCCTGTTAAAATTACTCAGACAAATCCAAAGATTGCTCAGATTATCTTATCACAGTTCGGTGGACCGGATTGCAAGGACGTATAAAGTAAAATTGATGTGGTTTCTACCTATTAAATAGCAAGGCTCCGAGAGGGATTATAACCGGTACAACTACACTAGAAGAATATTGTTCGAAAAATAAAAAACTACCTGGAGAATATAGGATTAACGGGGCAATCATACCTGAAATATCAACTACAGAAAAATTTTGGGGCGTGCTAATTTTATCAGCAGTGTTTGATACGCAAATCGTAATAATCGCTGGTGGTAAAATGTATATTAGGGATTACACTGGAAATCCTAATGTTTGGTCGGGATGGAAGAAGTATACATATGCCAATTTATCTTAGTCTTCCCATTTAGCCTGTCAGCACTACTCTCCTATTCTTTTTTCTATTTCGCACCATAATACATATAAAATTGTACAACAAATAAACCACCATCTCTGCCGGCTAAAAAAATCAATATGATTCTCATGGGATCAAGCTATATATCTTCGGAATGATGCTTTCACGTTTTCTTCATTTACTGTTACATACATCATGGTCGTGTCCGGCTTTTTATGCCCGGCATAAGATTGTATTTCTTGCAATGGTATTCCTCTGTTTCCGGCATCTGTGAGCAATGTCCGTCGGAATTTATGCGGATGGGTATGTATGTGCGCTTTCTTACCAAGTTGAGATAGCATAGATTGTATAGCCTCTTTTCCCAAACGGCCAAACGGTTTCCTGCAGCCAACAAATAATGCCGGATTAGTATCTGTTCTGCTTAAAAGATACTTGCGTAGATGGTAAGCGCACTCTTCCGTCAGGTACACTTTTCGTTCTTTCTTCCCCTTTTCGCCGTAAATTATAACCTCCCGGTTCCCCCAGTCGATGTCCGATCGGTTCAGTGCTACGACTTCCCCGATTCTTCCAGCAGTCGAATATAAAAATTCCATGATAGCTATATCGCGCTCTCTAGTTGCTATACATCTAAGATGCTCCCTCTCTGCAGCCGAAAACGGCTTTTTGATTTTCTGCGGCACTTTCATATGCCGGATCCGGCGCATAGGATTACGAGGAATGAATCCCTCGTCACTGCACCATGCGAAGAAGCTGGATAGATACCGTCGTATCGTGTCCATGTAAGATATAGAGCACTTCCGGTTTTCTTGGAACATTGCCAAATAGAATCGGATATCATTCGTACTGATGTCGCACAACCTTTTATTCAAAGCCGTTATCAACTTTACAACACAGTCTGTATACTGCTTAATCGTGCTGTCTGCACAGTTTTCCAGTCTTTTACTGGCAGCATATAGCTTAAGTATCTTCTGCCACCCAGATTCACTTGTGATAAGTTGCGTATTCTCTTCTTCAAACTTCAATCCGTGGAATTGAATGTACAGTACATTCTGTAGCTTTTGCAGTTGTTCATCATCCAAAACTTCTGCCATTGAATTTGTTACGTTTCTAATTATGTTTTCAATATCATTTCTCATAAATAAAAAAACACCCCTTTCAAGTGCATAATACTCCAAAAAGAGGTGTTCTCTTTAAATGCATCCCATTTTTCTTAAAATCATATCCATAACATTCCTTCCGGCCACTTTGTCGTTGTTGAGACCGGTATCATTCTGGAATTTATCTACTGCTGTTTCCAACCCACCGCCGAAAATTCCTGGTGCTTCTACTGCTCCGCTATAATATCCAAGTGCTGTAAGTCCGATTTCAACGAATGTAACAAGATACTGCTTCTCTCCACGTTTTACATAATGGAGGCCACGTGCATCATTAGTCTTTTCTCCGATTTTTCCGTCTACGGTCAAACCGGAACTATAATCCATATTGCAAGCAGTCTGCAATGCCATAATTAATCCTTTACGTGTCTTCGGACCGTTCTTTCCATCTTCGGGAATTCCAGCGCCTGTAAAATTATTAATATGAATCTGCGCATTCTTCATGGATTGATTGGTTGGATTTACTGCAGGAATTGGTGCGGGTGCTGGTTTTGCGATAGATGTTCCAGCTCCGGCCGAACCGCCGGCATATTTGTCCCATGCGGCTGCATCTCCATAGAATACATCTAAATCCAGATGTCCAGGCCAACCTGTTAATTTTCCAGTGGAAGTATACTGATACATTGTACAACTTCCCCATGCTCCAAGTCCTCCTTTCAGAGGTGCTTTCGGAGTGTATCCCATTTCTGTATATCCATTGTAGTAACCCGCATTCCAAAGGCCATAGTCTGCATTTTTGACCGCTGACCAATCATAGGCATTGATGCAATTGTTGTAGCTGTATAACATAGGCTTGATCCCTGTCTTCTCCAGCACGCGATCCAGGAATTCTTTTGCGTATGCCGGTCCTTTTGCCACAGCTCCTGCTTCCCAATCCAAGATCAAGATTGCTTTTCCAATATATCCCTGTACATTCTTCAAAAAGAAATCCGCTTCAGCTTTTCCGGTTGTTTTACCGCTCGCAAAATGATACACGCCTACTTTTTTGCCAAGTTTCATAGCCTGTTGCATGAAACCGTCACAATATTTATCTACGAAGGTTGTTCCCTCCGTAGCCTTACAGATTACAAAGTCACAAGTTATATCCTTCAGATTGAGTCCTTTCTGATGATTGCTTATATCTATTCCGTTTAATGCCATTTTGATCTCCTTCCTGTGCGATGTCGCACATAAACAATAAGAGGACGCTTATTTGTCCTCAGAATCTTTTTCGTCTTTTTCATCTATATTAATCCGTTCTTCCACCTGCGATCTGATATGTTTAACCAGCGGCTGCAGGAAAGCCGGAATATTTACTCCCATGTCCTGAATATTTTCCAAAATCGAAATGATTTCATTGCAGATTAGCCACATTGCCACTACACATGCTATCAGGAATGTAACCGGCATCGGCTTTCCAATCGTTGTGGCTGCATATAGTAACAGTTCGTCAATTATTGCACCTACTACCACTAAAAGCCACATAGAAACTTTTTTAAAAATACCTCTTATGCTCTTATAGGAATTAATATCCTGCGACCTGTATTTGCTCGCCATCAAACCCGTAGCGTAGTCTATCAGGTTACATGTGACCAATAATATTACCGGCACCGCCAGAACACCCAGGAGAGCCGATATAAAGGCGAATACCGCCGTGAAAATTGCTTTGATATAATTTGCCTGTTCCATTTTCATATACCTCACTTCTTTCTTATTATATTTTTTATTGAATAAAAAGAGTAAAAATCGAATTATCCGCATAAACACAGGGATTTTAAGCAATATGAAACAAAAAATAAAAGAATTTTACCACTAATTTACTACGAATGAAAGAACCTTGATACGACAGAGAAAACAGCATAAATAAAGGCAAAATTGGCATTTCATACAGAATATGAGATGTCTTTTTTGTTGCTGTAATACAGTATAACTATTCTTTTTCTGCTTGATTATTAATCATTTTTTAGGACATGAATTGTCAAGAGCTTGTTGCGTAGCAATGTTTACACTCTTGATAATTTATGGAATAAAAAATATTCTGACAGATACTAGAAAAGTGATGACTACTCAATTTTCTAATGATATAATATGATAAATAATAATAGATAAACTTGAAGTGATTAAGGAAGTGTATGCCATGAAAAAATTTTTGAAAATAATGTTAATCATAATTGGAGCGATTTCTTTGATTTTTGTAGCTCTGATAGGGATTGGGTTATTTGTTGATGTTGAATATGATGACCATATTGAAAATGGTCGTTATACTTATGTTCCGGAAGAAGAAAATAAAGATAATGAATACGTGGAATTTACGATAAATGATTATGATAAAAATAATGCCAAGCTTGTATATTATGACACGATTGAAGAAGCTATTCAACTTTCCACTTTGAATGCTGAAAATGAGGAACTTTCGGTTCCTGCTGATTTTCTTAATCATGTTGATGAAACCTTGCATATATGGCAAGGCAAAAAATATGATACGATTTTCTATCGGGCTGGAAATGATAACGATGATATTCAAGGCTTAGTAATGGCTCGTTGTAAAAAGCAGATACAGAATGGGCATACACAATACGCATTTATAAATGCTACACCGGTTACAACGAAACGAGATAGAATTTTGTTAGATGATATTACAGAGCTTATTCACTCTTCTTTGAAATTAAGTGATTTCCAACAAGACTTAAACCCCGATTATCCAAGCAAGCGTTTTGTTTACGGCTATGCACATGATAAAGAAATCTATTCATTGGAAGTAGAAGGACAAAAACCGGACGGTGTAATTGAAATCAATGTATATGACAGAGTCATGTATCTATGGTATTACAATGACTTACAAAGTAACAAAAGAGGTGACTGTTTAAGCTATTCGGTAGATGTACCTAAATAAAATGACATTTTTACATAATACTATATTATTAGTTAGGCAGACGGAGTGATCCAGACACGGTGGCAGGAAAATCTTTCAGATTTTTCTGCCATGTCTTGCAAGTGGCTGGTTTACTTCGTCTGTGAGCGAGCCTGTGGCGAGCGAAGATTAAGCCCCCGTTATCTAACAAGGGGGGCACAAAAAACAAAAGACACTATACACTAACAGGCGGAAAACGCTGTATTTACAAGGCAAAACCGCATTTTATAAGATGTGATATAAAAAGTATCTATTTCACAAAAGAAAAACAATAAATTTAAACATTATAATATTTTAATTTTTGTGGTAATGATATGCAAACTTTTTAGGAGGGAAGATATGGATTGTAAAATGACTGATATTATTGCTATTATTTCAAGTATCATTGCTATTGGTTATTCAATTTATTCCATAATTACTAAAAGTTATATTCGTCAATACAACCTTGAAAAATTTGAACATTTTTCTTTAAATCAGAAGAAAGTTTGTATTGTTTTCAATTTTATTATGACACTTATAATTGGGATAAGTGGGGTGTATATATTGCTATTATACTTATTCTAATGGGATTGAAAGCATTTATGTAGCAAATAGCAAAATTTTATAAGTGAAACGAGGTACTCTATGGAAAAAAAGGAACTTATCAAACTATATTTACAAAATGTGGATAAAATGTTTGGATATGCCAACATGAACGCATATATTGATGAGCGATTAAAGAAGTATACGAAATACTGTCAAAGTAAAAAGCCAGAAGAACAGATTATTATATGGCTGAAATTATTGCATGAAAATTTCGGAAAAAAGATTGTTTATTTAGGAAGTTACTTAGCATTACAAGAAAAGGATATGAGCTATTTAAATAATGCGTTCAATTCGGCAGTAACATGGGGACAACTCACAATAACAAACAGCGGTTGCGACCATTCCATTCACGCTTGGAATATTTTACCACATATATTCTGTGCAAACCGCTTTCGTGACATTGAAAAAATATTTCCAAAAGAAAACGGACTTAGTAAGAATGGGTTAAAGTCTGCATGCAGTATCACAAATTTAGTGATGTATCTGTATTATCAAGAACCTATGTGGAAACAATATGTGATTGATGAAAGTAAAGAATTTCTTCAAAATAAACATACAGCAGAAGAAAAAGCTGTGATAAACGGTTTCCTTGCACTAATAGAAAAAAATTGGGAAAAATTCTCATTGGAATTGGCTAATCTCTGTAAAGCACATAGAAAATCAAAAGATTATGGAGAAAATCCATTTACAAGAAAAATTTCCTTTTTTGCATTTGGATTGTATAACTTTGCAAGATACTTGTATAGAGAAGAAGTTAAAAATATTACACTTCCTCAAAATGAATTTTTATTTGAGGATTTTAGAATTTATCAAGAAAGCACTAGTTGTCAAATAGGACAACCGTTTTGCATTTTTGAAGAACCGTTATTATTGTTGAATGATTTTGAAAAAATTGATTTACCGATTATGTATTTAACAGCAGGTAAAAAAAGAGTTTTGGATATTGAAAATTATAGGCAAGAAGTGGTAAAGAAAATACAAGCACTTCATAGCAATCAGAGCAGTTAGTCTTAGGATTGACTGCTTTTTCTATACGGATTTTTAATGATAGGCAATTATCAGTAAATGGTAGTTGCCTTTTTTGATTGGAGGAATTAAAGAATGAATGATAAAAACTTTATTGAAGAATTAAGACAAAAGCGTGAGGAATACGGAGTAACACAAACAAGGCTTGCTGTTGCTTGTGGTATCAGCCGTGAATATTACAACCGCATTGAAAAAGGGAAACAGCCATTGAATGACGAATTAAAAGGAGTCATAGAAAAACAGATTGAGCGTTTCAATCCACAAGAACCACTATTCCTGTTGATTGATTACTTCCGTGTTCGCTTTCCTACTACGGACGCATTGGCGATTATCCGTGATGTATTACAACTAAAACCCGATTATATGCTTTATGAAGATTATGGAAAATACGGATATGAAAGCAAATATGTTTTAGGCGACATCAATGTCATGTGTTCCATGCAAGAGCATTTAGGTGTTTTATTGGAACTGAAAGGCAGAGGCTGTCGTCAAATGGAAAGTTATCTATTGGCACAGGAACGCTCATGGTATGACTTCATGCTTGATTGTTTAACGGCAGGTGGTAAGATGAAACGGCTTGACTTGGCAATCAATGATAAAGCAGGAATATTGGATATTCCAAAGTTAAAGGAAAAATACAAGGCTGGCGAATGTATCTCCTACTTTCGTATGCAGAAAGATTACAGCGGTACGGAAAAATGTGGTAGCGATTTACCAAAGAATACAGGAGAAACCTTATATCTCGGTTCAACAAGCAGTGAATTATATATGTGTGCTTATCAGAAAAATTATGAGCAGTATGTCAAGAATAGCATAGAAGTTGAAGATACGGAGATTAAGAACCGCTTTGAAATACGCATGAAGAATGAACGAGCCTATTATGCGGTTGTAGATTTACTGACTTATCGGGACGCTGAACGCACTGCTTTTTCTATCATCAATCATTATGTCCGCTTTGTTGACAGAGAGGACGACAAGCCAAAAAATCAATGGAAAACAAATGATGATTGGGCATGGTTTGTAGGGGAAAACAGAGAACCGATACGCTTAACTACAAAGCCAGAACCTTATACTTTACAAAAAGCGTTGCATTGGTTACAAAGACAGGTTGCACCAACCATAAAAATGGTACAGGCATTAGACAGAGAAAATCATACAACGATACTAAAAGATATGATTGAACAGGCAGAACTTAAAGACAAGCATAAACACTTATTACAATTAGAAAAATCAACCATAGAAGAACGAATAGATACCGCTATTCCACAAGAGAATGACGATGTTTTAGAAAAGCAATAATTTATTTTATGGAGAAAGTTAAAGACAAGTTTAAAGCTAAATGCTACAATGTAAATATAGGTTATATAGATATAAAATATTTAAGTATTAAATGAGGTATAAATAATATGAAACAAATAATATTTATTTTTTGTATGATATTGATGTTAAGTTTCTGTGGGTGTACGAATGTTGGCTCAAATAGAAATGAGTATATGTCTAATTGGTTTAAATCGGAACAAGAAATATCAGATAATATGATGAAACAAATTATAGATTTATACAATGAAGGCAATGTAAAAGAATTTGAAAAATTGTTTTCACAAAACAGTAAAAAAGACATAGAGGATATAAATAAACAAATTTCTTCTTTCTTCGAATTTATTGATGGAGATATACAAGAATATTCTGGTGATTGTGCATCATCTAGTGAAAATAATAATGGAAATAAACGAATTGAATTAGACGGAATGTATCATATATCAACTTCTAAAAATGAATATTATTTGAATTTTTATATGGTCTATAAAGCTGATGATGTTCCCTCAGATATAGGACTATCCAAAATTGAAATTACGACTGAACAAACTGTAAACAGGGAAAACTTTATGTGGGATACATCAGAAAACGGAATATTTGTCGTGCGGGAATAAACATAGAATGATATGTTTGAAAGATAAACCAAAACAAAGTTGTGACACATACTTCCTCCTACTTTTTGTTTTTTAGCCATTTAGTTTAATCTGTTTTAATGAGTTATAAATAGAGATACCGTTATTTAAAAGAAAGAATAACGGTATTTTTTAATGCAATGGAAATTTTCAGATTTAGTCAACAAAGAGCTTTTTTCATTCCCTATGTTTATTAAAAGAAGAAAAACAAATTTTTTACAGAAATCTGCAACAAAACAGCTACTTGCGTACAGATATGGTGCGAGAAAAGGAAATCTAACTATTTTTGAAATGGGGTCATAAAATTTTTACTCGGTGTACAGACACGAAGATTAAAAAGAAATTGAAATTATTTTGAAAAATCTGCAACAAAACAAGGTTTCTATTCCTTATATGGAGTGAAGTTGAGGAAATCTAAACTTTTTTTGAAAATAGGTCATTAAATTTTGGCTTGCTGTCCCTATATGAAGTGAAAGACGAAAAAAGTTTTGAAAAAAATGTCGGAAAATCGAGTTAAGCGGACAGTATTATGCAGAAAGAGGAAATCACACTTTATTTCTTGATTTGTATTCAAACAGGCATTAGCTGTTGAGTGTTGATGCGGAAAGAGAAAATTATTTTATCCTCAACTTAACAATTTAAGGTTTCCGTTCCCTATATGGCGTAGAAAGAAAAAAGTTTAAGAAATGTGATACAAATAACGCTATTCTGTCCTGATATGGAGTGAAGAAAATATTTCATTCTATTGTTGGCAGTAACAGTATGGTTTGGGTAGTTAGGGTGTGAAAAGAAAAATAATCTTTTTTCATCACCAGCTTAACAAATGTACGTTTGCTATACAGATAGTAGTGAAAAAAGAAAAAATGTTTGAATTTTGGTTACATTTCCTCTCTTTTCCAACGCGGTATATAGGAGAGATGATTTTCTTCTTTCGTGTTCTTTGACAACTGAATAAAGCAGTCTGATACATTAGACAGACAGCGAGCCGTTGGAGCTGATACGCCATGACCTTTTCCCTTTAAAGCGAGCGGAAACTGTCAGCGTCCATGTAAAAGATTTATCCTCTTTTATCGCCATGACCTGTCCTGTCTGATAATGATACTCCCGTACAGCCACAGCTTGAGCGTTCAGAGCGTCGCACGCAATGGGTACGGCTACATAAGAACTATGCAGAGGTGGAACTCCTGTGGGCTATGATAAAAGCCGTCAGACTGTTTAAAAATCAAAAAAGAAAGGAGGTGCAGTTTTATGTATGATTTAAATACACCGTTATGGGAACGCTACCTTATGACGATTGAGGAAGCGTCCAGTTATTTCCGTATCGGAGAGAACAAACTCCGCCGTATTGCAAGTGAATATAAAGACGAGTGTGTTGTGATGAACGGAAACCGTATGCTGATTAAGAAAAAGAAATTTGAACATATGATTGATAAATTGGAAGAAATCTAATGCAAAAGAGCTTTGTGCATGATATGATACTTATATGTCGTAACAAGGCTCTTTCAGTTTTGAAAGGAGTTTTGAAAGATGTCAGAAAAAAGACGGGATAACAAAGGTCGCATTTTAAGGACTGGAGAGAGCCAAAGGGCAGACGGCAGATATATGTATAAATATGTTAATCGTGCAGGCGAAACAAAGGTTGTGTATTCATGGAAACTGGTGGCTACGGACAGAGTACCGAAAGGAAAGCGTGATGATTTATCTCTTAGGGAAAAGGAACGGGAGATACAGCGTGATTTAGAGGACGGAATAGACACCAAAGGAAAGAAAATGACATTGTGTGAACTATATGCCAAAAAGACGGCACAGAGAATCAATGTCAAGAAGAATACACTAGCAGGGCGAAAATATCTCATGGACGCATTGAAACAGGACAAGCTGGGTTCACGAAGCATAGACAGCATTAAACCGTCAGACGCAAAAGAATGGGCGGTCAGAATGAAAGAAAAGGGCTACGGCTTCAAAACCATTAGTAACTATAAGCGTTCCTTAAAGGCTTCTTTCTATATGGCAATCGAGGACGATTATGTAAGGAAGAACCCTTTTGATTTTCAGTTAAGCGAGGTTATTGATGATGACAGCGAAAGCAGACAGGCATTGAGTGAGGAACAGGAAGAAAAACTGCTGTCCTTTCTCCAGTATGATACGGTGTATCAGAAATATTATGATGATGTGCTGATACTGTTAAAAACAGGCTTACGAATATCTGAATTGTGTGGACTTACTGTACAGGACTTAGATTTTGAAAATCATACACTCAATATCGACCACCAGTTATTACGCAATCAAGAGGGATATTATATAGAAACGCCAAAAACAAAGTGTGGCATACGAAAAGTTCCTATGAGCGAAGAAGCAGGAAAAGCATTTCAAAGAGTGTTGAAACGCAAAAAAACTGGAAAAGGGATTGTAATTGACGGTTACCGCAATTTCCTGTTTCTTAATCAGAAAGGTATGCCTATGACAGCTTGTTACTATACTTCTACATTGAGAAATATAGTAAAGAAATACAATAAGTACCATGATGAACCCTTACCGAAGATAACCCCGCATATATTAAGACATACGTTTTGTACACGATTAGCACAGAAAAACATGAACCCAAAGAACCTGCAATACATTATGGGACATTCCAGCATAATGATAACGCTGAACCTGTACGCCCATGCTTCACAGACAGGAGCAAACATGGAAATGCGAAGTCTGATAGCCTAGTAATTTACTACGAAATTTACTACGATAAAAAGACAAGATATGCAGATTTATGAGTGGTTATAAGAAGTATCTGCCAAAAAGAAAACACCGATAAAGCCTGTAAAATAGGGATATATCGGTGTTATAAGAACTTATGAAAAGATAATTAGAAATTTATTTTATGTTTATGTATAAAAATAAGACCTGCTACGGTCTCGCTCTGATTTCCATATTTATTTTCCTTTCTCCACACATTAAATGGGAAGACGCATTAAAGTGCTTCTACAGAAGAATGTATAAATCCGTCTCCGGATAATGCGCTCATTCTTGAATACATCGCAAGATTGCCACCCGTGATGGTTATTTTCGCATTGTCACAAACGGCAGTGTATGTTTTTCCGTCCAGAGGAACAATTTCTGCGACAAGATTATCCGAACTTTCATTTCGAAAATAACTCACAAGAAATGCTGCAACACCATTCGGATTTTTTCTTCCAAACACCAAAAGTGATCCACCTTTGTATTGTCCGGCAGTTACATTGACGACAATTCCAGTTTTAATTTGTTGGAGAATTTTCGCCTTGCTATTTAACTTATCTTCTTCCAAGTATTCCAAGTACCACCATTTTTCTTACGAAAATAAAATGAGTTCTCAGACGAATTGAAGAAAGCAAACTGAACTCCATAATTATTTGATGTTGATGGAATAGTTAATATTGTTCCATAATTCGTATTGGTTTCTACACCAGAAATTCCATTAGTAATGTTCGAACGGGAAAACCAATACAATGACAATTCTCCTGTTGTAGTAGGGATAGTATCAAGATCTCCTTTGAATTCATTCTTTCCAGTACGAATTTTGCCCTTGCTATTTAATGTAAGAAGAGCACCCGTAACTGTGCCGTTTCCGATGCCGGATATATCCGTATTCCCCATCAATTTGTTTAATTTTGCAAGCGCATCATTAAGTTCTTTTCCTTGTCGGGCGTCAAGCACGCCTCCCTCTGCGGCAGTTGTGAGATTATTCACTACTTTGCAGAATGCTGCAGTACCAAGATCTGCAAACCACTTTTTAACTTTTCCCCACAATACAGGCACTTTGTCCCCGTTTGTTACATTTTCCCGCGTTCTTGCTTCTGTGAATACCGGCTCATCAGAGACATTTTTCAGCAGTGTCAGCATCTGTTCAATTATATCCGGGTTGTTATCAGCAACCGTAACAGTTGCCTCCAGTCCTTCTATAACCTCACCTTCAGCTACGGTAGTATTCCATTCGTTCACAAGATTTCCGGAGCTATCGGCTTTCTTTGCGCAAAAGACAAACCTGACAGTTCCCTTGTATTCTGCTACATTTCGGCTCAGCACCCATGAGAACGTTATGTATTCACCGCTTACTGCCATATCCTGAATCATGTAAGAGTCTTTGTTTCCATTGCCATTCTGGTAATTGATATACAGATGCAGCGTTGATAAGTCTATATTGTCACCCACGATTTTAGGACACTTGAACTTTTTTCTCTCGACATTTTGATCAGATTCAACTCCAAAGAATTTTTCTGACTCAGGAACGTATATTGATCTCGTATCTGCGTCAATGAGTAGTGTTCCAGATCCATCTATGCCTGCCTGAGCCAGCATTAAAGCTTCCTGTTCTGTCATTTCTGTAATACCTCCACTTCATTCGTAGTTATTTTATAATTTTTCTTCTGACCGATTACAGATATGTATATCCGCGCATAAGTAAGAATTTCGTTTGGTATGTCGCATACATTCTTGCCGTTGATTTCGTATACCGGTGCGGATTCTTTCACGCAACCAAATTCATCCCGGAATTTTACGATTTTTGCGCATCCATCCCAATCCTCATCAAAAGAAAAGGATGCTTTCAGATATCCTTCACTTCCCTTCACCAAGCCGGCAAATGAACATGTGCTGGATTTTTCAATTCTCTGTCCGTGTACTATAAATTCTAATCGTCTCATACAAACAACTCCTTATATAGCCATAATGATATAGTTAATACGCACCGGCAGTGATATTCCGGAGGTGTTGCGCCCGGCGAAACATGCGTACCAAATATTATTTTGATACGTACAGCCTTCCACATGAATTCCATATGCAGCTCCATCGCCATTAGATATGGTTACGGTCGCGTTCACTGAACCACCATCAGCTATTCCGAGCAATGTTGCAACTTCGGCTGCAGTGAATAATGCCACTGAATCTTTCCCATTTGCAATCTGGACTACTTTCGAACCGGCGATCATGCCAGTTGTCTTCTGAATCAGATGATTCAGAGATGCATAGATCGGTAAGACTGTATCGTTGTCTCCGTTCCACGGATCCCCTGCTCCAACCCACCAGTCTCCGTTCATCGGAGTCAGTGATGTTTTTGTTCCAGCAGCTCTATCTCCATAGACCAGCTGATAATAATTAACAGCCAACCGTGCCGCATTTCCGGCTGGGTCCTTTCCCATGTAGTATGTAGATCCGGCTCCGTAACTTGACGATGATCCATTGGTATCGTTGTATGTATCGATTATGCCTTTTTCAACATCAAAATTAACGGTACCTTCTTTATTTTTTATGATGCCTGCTATCACTGTGCCTAAATTTGCCGCAATTGCACTTAATACCTCTACATCGAGATTTTCTACCGACAGATAATGCACCACCCATTCCGATCCAGTCCAACGCTTTATAGGCTCGCCTGATGCAGTCTGCCATAGTTGATCGATCTCCGGTTTTTCCGGTGCTGTCTCTGATATCAATATGGCATCTTTCCCAGGCGTTCCGTTTTCTCCGTCTTTTACAGTTTCTGCATGATCCCCGGTTCTATCTGTGATGCTGATTGTCGTCACATTTCCGGATTTTGTGATGTCTACAGTTGGAGATATTCCATCTTCTCCCGGCTCACCTTTCTCACCATCCACGCCATCTTTTCCCTTTGGACCCTGAAATTTTCCCCACCGGTACTTTGTCGGATCTTCAGAATCAGCTTTTTCAAAATCTGCATACTGTCCCATGTATGTTTTCCCGACAGTATCTGTTGTCGAAAATCCAGTTTTTCCATCCGCACTGGTCGCATAAGCGAAATGCACATAACTCGTCTCGCCGTTCTCTCCATTTTTCCCTGGAATTCCATCTGCACCATCTTCGCCGTTGTCGCCCTGGAATTTTCCCCACGTATATTTCGATGGATCTGTACTGTCATCCAGTTCATAATCTGCATAGGTTCCAATATATTTATTTGGCGTTTCCGTCATGTCACTGTATGATGTCGGGTTCGGTACCGCCGAATATTTCATATGGAAATATGTTGTTTTACCATCTTTACCCGCTGTTCCCGGAATGCCCTGCTCGCCTTTTATCTTTACCCATGTGTACTGCATCGGATCAGAAAGATCAGCTTCTTTCGTAAGCCGGTTCGTAGCGATTCCGAGATAATCTTTTCCGTAAGCATTGGCCGAAATTCCCGTTCCATTTTCATCATCTGCAAAGGCTGTCCACGTATAAAAATTACGATTCTTAGCGATCTTCTCAAATCGCTCTGCCAGCTCAATGACTTTTTCATCAATTCCGCTTTCCTGTCTTACATAGTCACCCAGCTCTGCTTCTTTCGTATCATTCGATTCCGAAGTCTCTAATTTCAACAACCTTGCAGTAAGATATGTATTATCGTCATCATCAACAATGGATACCGTATCACCTACCTTTACTCCATCCGGAAGATATAACAACTCAACCTCGTAGGTAGCAGCTTCATCACAGATCTTCTTAAGGCTGGACACGGCACGATTGCACAATTCTGATTTTGATGTCGTATCGTACGTAAATGACTTCACGATATGCCCCACATCATTCTCTTTCTTTTCTGTCTTAATCTGATACCGGCTCCATTTTTCCAACGCTTTTCTGGACATCACATAGCTTCCAAATACGTGAAAATCACCGTCATCATATTTATACCCATCAAGCGTGATCGGATTTTCTGATCCTTCCGGTGTTCCGCCGGTACAGCGGTATGCTGTTGCAAGATCTGCGATAGAACTCTTGATTCGAAATCCACTAACCTCTTTACCAATGGTCAAAGTTACACCTGAATCATTCCCCCTCTTCTTATACACATTGATGTATTTTCCAGTCACAGCCATATTCTCGACTTTGAAGCAGAATTCAATCTCAGCATTATCAAACTGCGTAGCTACGCTCAATAGCCTTTCCGTAGCTGTAGCTTCACCGTCCCAGGATAACTTTCTTGTAAGATTGCTTACTTCGTTGATCCCGATTTCGAATCCGGAATCATATGCAAATTTATTAATATAATGATCAATGCTATATGCTTTGTCTGCAGTGTATGTTCCAACCACTTCGTTCAGCAGGTCCAGTCCCGCATCTTCAGCATAGATGGATGCATCCTTTTGAATCGGATCTATCGTCGAATCAATAATCGTATAAACTTCTGCCTTACCGTCGTCTGCGCTCTGTTTTAAGATGAAATTCCCGACTGCTGCAAGCTTCTTCACATCGACTTCCTGTTTTTCGTCCTTATTCGAATTTGCGAAATCGTAATCCAGATTACATTCGAAGATTGCTACACCTTCTGATATTTCTTCTGTTTTTTTGTCATTTGTGATCATCAGCCCTTTTGGTAATCCCGTGGATGCTGATCCTAAAATATTCATTGCCCTGTCAGCAAAATATATGATCACAAGAACACCTCCCTGTACTTCATTCTAAACGTCGGTTTCTTCGCCCAGCTGGAGCACAAACATTGAACCTGATTAACTCCTGGCTTCAGACAAAATGTTTCCCAGTCGTTACCAAGGGCTCCCAGCTCCGGTTTCGGCAATCCATTCATAGTTACCGATGCTTCTTTGCAGTCAGCAATAACTCTGCTGGTTCGGGCGAATTTATTCGGCACGTCTCTCCATTTGTCTACACGAAGTTTTTGGAACCAAAAATTATTGATTCCGTTATATGTCAGATACCTGCTTCCGGATCTAGTTCCCCATTGCTTGATTGCTATCTGTATTTTGGTGCATTTCATGTCCTCGATCTCCGGTACCGTAAAGCTTGGGTACCCACCCCAGTAGAAGAATGTAAGCTTACTTCCTTCTTTCCGGATATCGCAATGTCCCCAATCCCAATACCAGGGGTTTTGCGTGTGTAAATGGCTGGTCGTGTAGCCATACTCTCTCAGCACTTTTCCTGCTTGGTGATCCGTATCTTTTTTGTTCGGGTTATAGCATACCAGCTCATAGCGTCCTGTATTTCCTGACATATCTGTCTTATACCAGTTCACGCCGCAAATCAGCTTATTATCCTCCGTGAGAAAATTGATACACATTTCTCCGGTCTGCCCCATCAATCCTGCATAAAACAAGATATGGAAATATGCGTAGAAATTTTTACATCCACTTTTATCTCCATTGGAATCTGCCGGTAAGATAACTGTCCTGAGACCTCCATTCGCACCGCCAACCTGCGTCCCTGCTTCTTTTAAGCATAGGAATTTGTTATTAAACCAAGTTGTCGTTCCAAGTTTTCCTTTCGCTCCATAGAGCGGATGCATATAATCTGTTCCGGATGTATCATCTGGTGCATTGAAAAAGTCCTGTAGCGTTGCAAGAGTTTCATTCGCTTTGTAGTTCTCTCCGTCTGTTTCCTCAATGCTACCAAATTGCAAAATATGTTTATCCTGATCAACGAATCCAACAAAACCGTTCTCTCCATTTTCCATCACTGCTTCGAATCTTGGGTGTGCTTTATAAGTCCCCTTGTAATCAACAACAAATGTTGTTCCATCATCTGCAGTCGGTATAACCTCGTACTCTTCCACGGAATACTTAAACGGATCTGCGCAATAGAACTCAATTTCTGCAGTAATCGCATTCCTGCCATGCGGCACATCGCCGGCATTTACCTTTGTTCCGACATAATACTTATCCGGTTCATCCAGGAAGATCAGCTTCGCTTCTGCCACATCAAGTAATGAATTCAATTTGTTATACGCATTCCGGAATTCTGCGTTGCTCTTGGCAATCAGTTGGTACCCGACAGTGATGGTCCTCGGCTTATATCGCTTTCTTCGATATCTGGAGCCATCCATGATCTCTGTAGATAGATCTGTTATTTCTGTTTCGATCATTTCCCGGCCGGACACATACAGTGTCCGATATCCGGGAATTACATTTTCAAAATAGACTCCGTTAAAGTTAAGAGCTTCGGAAGGCAGTATCTGCTCTTCCTGTCTCTCTGTAGTGTCTACAAATTTATACATATCTGCCCTCCTTATCTCATGCCTTTCTTTCGAAGATCTCTTTTCTGCTGCTGTTCAATTTCTTCTTTGGTGTATTTCGCCGTTGCCTTTGCCACCTGCCGGCCATCTACTTCAACAGGGACGTAAATGGTATAGATTTCGTTTCTGGTGTAGTCATAATCATCATTCAGATCTTCGATGCCAATTCTTAATCCAGCTCCAATTTCCGGAACAGGAACTAAATCCGGAATGTCTACCAGTTTCCATGCTGCCTTTTTCGCATCTGTGACCCTATCAGAAATTCCATTTACCCATCCTTCACCGAAATAGCCGCCAAGCTTATCTGCTACTTTTGACGGACTATGAATCTGCGCCTTCGCCCGGATTGCCGCCTCTGCTGCAGCCGCCAACTGCGCTGCAACAGATCTTACACGTCCGACCTGACTCGCCATACCATTTGCAAGACCTGCCCCTATATATACACCGCAACTGTATGAACCGGATCCGGCTGATCGCATTGCCACTACCGTGGATGCAGACATAGATCTTCTTCAACTCCTCATATAAGAATAGTCTGCCTTTCTGCGTCCATTCCGTCTGCATTGCGACATCTGCTCTACCGTCAGTTCTTGTAATATCAATAGTCCGGCTATGCACATATCCACCATTCTGATATTTTGAGTACAGCACCCACTGTCCGCCGACCTTATACTGAATCTTCAATTCTTTAAGAATCTTGTTCAGTTTTCTTCCGCTCATTCCATAGTCTTTTGCGATCTGCGTAATAGTTACCAACGACTTTGACTGTAGAATCATATCCACATAATTGGCTTTTGGTTGCAGTTCTGTGATAATCTGCTGTTGCTCAACTACCTGCTCACCAAGGAATTTACATCTGCCTTTCAAAGACTCGATCGAATGGTTCGCCATCTTTAATGCTCTTGCCATAATCTGTTCTGGTGTGTTCCAGGCTTTCTCAAGGTCAATAAGATAATCTCTACATCTTTTTCCTTTTTCGGTTCGGCTCATTAAACAAATGTGTTTCGCCATTAGTACAGACATCGAATAGTCTTCAAGTTCTCTTCTTGCACCGTTATTTACAACCGTACTCGATGTACACTTGTTATAATCTTCACCCTCTACAAACAACTCTTTGTTGGAATCGAACCATCGGCTGAATCTTGATGCCACTCCAAGAGCTTCATGTAATTCTCTTGCCGACACTGTTGGCTGTTCTGTTTCATAATTAATTTTTAATACTTCGTTCATGTGTCCTCCTTTTCGCATGTCACGCGACAAACTGACTAAAAAAAATTTCATTTACTTCTTCTCTTGTCATGCCAAGCTCTTTGCTAATAGCATCAGCTTCTTTTATAAGAAATGTCTGTCCATCAGCAGAAAGTCTACGATAAAATGTCGCTCTATCCATCCCAATCTTTTCTGAAAGTTCATCAACATTCGTACCGAGTTCCACCATTTTTGCCTTTAACTTATTTACATTTACCATTTTTTCACCTCCTTACAATTCGCATATTATGCGACTAATTGTATATTACACCACTTATTCTCATAAGTCAACACTTTTTTCGCATATTATGCAACTATTTATTGCATATATGCGATTTATGGGTTATAATACCTTTAAAAGGATGGTGATGAAAATGACAATAGGTCAGAGAATTAAAAATAGAAGAATAGAACTAAATCTCAGTGTTGATGAAGTAGCGGAAAAACTTAATAAAAACAGAGCAACAATTTATAGATATGAAAAAGACGATATAAAAGAACTTCCAATTACTGTACTAGAACCTCTGGCAAAGGTACTAGAAACAACACCTGCTGATTTAATGGGATGGGATAATAATAATCAAGAAATTCAGCCGGTCTTACTCGGTTCTGAACTAAATAATATATTCGCAAAACTTGCCGAAGAATATAATAAACCAAAAGAATATTTAATTTCATTGTTCTTTTCATGCGACTTAAATCATTTGCCCGCATCGCAACGCACATTAAATGAAAAGAATATTCGATATGTATTAACGAATCTTATGAATAATTCTATTGAGCCGGCTACCCTTGCAGCTCACTTTGACGGAGAAGAATATACAGAATCTGAATTAGATGAAATCCGTCAGTTTGCTGAATTCGTAAAGAACAAACGAGCTAAGTAATTTATAGGACAGCTTATCTGATATACTCGAGCGGGAGGTGTTTTATATGAATACATATGAGGAGCTACAGGAAGAAGCCTGCAAAGACGGTATAGATGTTATTGATTATCCTTTTGAGAACAAAAGAATAAAAGGATTGTATTGTGATGGCACTGTTGCTATCAGAGATAATATAGATACAACTGCAGAAAAAGCCTGTGTTCTGGCAGAGGAGCTCGGTCACCACTACACTTCCGTCGGTAATATTATCGACATGGAATATACCGGCAATCGAAAACAAGAGCGTCAGGCACGGCTCTGGGGATACAATCGAAGCATCGGACTGTTCGGTCTGATCAGAGCCTATGAACATGGTTGTAAAGACAAATATGAAATTGCAGAATATCTGGATGTTACAGAAGAATATCTGGAAGACTGCATTGACTGTTACCGTGATAAATACGGGGAACATAAAATCGTAGACAATTACACAATTTATTTTATCCCTAACTTGATGATATTTAAGAAAATATAGAATTGAGGTGTTTTTGTGGGACTTTTTTCAAAATTATTTGCAGGAACTGTATTTACCTTTAAACCTGATTTTTCAAAAACAGAATACGAAAATTGGCTTGAATATCTTCACGTTGGTGGTACTGATTCCGAATGGAAAGAATTAAAAAAGCGCAATCATTGGAAATTCAAACCGGATCCAATTGAAAAATTTTCAAAATATGATTCTGAGCTTAGACCTGTTTTTTCCAAATACGGTGAATTAATTAAAATAATAAAGGAACAGTGGTCTGCTTTATACAATTCCAATAATTATACTGGTCAATTAGCGCAAACCGTAGAACGTAATTGTATTAAAGCAATTTCTTATTATAAAGAAATTCAATCAATTAACATAAAATACAATCAAGATCTTATGACCGGCTCTCCTGCCTTCACAAAACTGGCTTTGCTCTATGAAAGGCAAGGAAATTTTGACAAATCTATTTTCGTCTGTAAAGCAGCCTGCAAACTAGGCATAGATGAAAAATCACGCTTAAAAAGAATGATAAAGAAAGCCGGCCGTACTCCTACTGCCGAAGAATTAAAACTTATAGATAACTAATTTGATTCATCCAGGATCCCTAACCATAACTACACTGCCCTCTTGATACGAAAGTATTTATATGGCGGAGATATCTGATTGAATAAATAAACTCTGGAAAATAACAAGAGACGAAACATTTTGAAACAAATAAAATGAAAGGAAAAACATATGAAAAAGAAAATCGTAGCATTATTACTGGCATCATCTATGGCATTGTCATTATCTGCTTGTGGAGGATCTGGATCTGATTCTTCAAGTTCTAAGTCCGACACTAAAACAGAGGAAACAGCAAAATCTGATACTTCTTCTGATAATTCTTCGGCTGATCAGTCAGAAGAAACTACGTATCAGAGTATTCTGGATGAATATACTCGGAAAATTACTGAAGCAACTCCAGGGGTTGTTGATGAATTCAATACAGAAGCTCCTGAGAAAAACGGTGACGTAAATGCTCTTGCAGAACTTTGTAACGCAAAAGTCGAAAAACTGGCTACAATCTGTAACGAAGGTGTTAGTAAAATGGCTGAAATCAAATTAAAAAATGGTGACAGTGATGATACCTACAATGAATGGGCGGGAAAATTACAAGAAGTGTACACCACCCAGGCACAGCAAGTACAGGATGCATACACGAGTGTTGCTACCGGACAATAAAATAATGTAATATAAAAAATCCCCGGTGTTACCAGCACCAGGGAAAATGAGAAAACTATAAGGTGTTTGGAACACAATACAATTCTCTCCCTCACAAAGATTATTGTATCACAAAAATCCGGCACCGTATAGGTGTTATTTTTGTACCCATTTTTACGTACACTTAAGAAGGAAAGGTGATACAATGAGCGTAAAATATGCATACGGCTACATCCGGGTATCCACTCATGATCAGGAAGAGATCTCCCCGGACTCCCAGGAGCACCTCCTCCGGGACTATGCAGCCAAGAACAATATTGTAATCCTGAAGATCTTCACGGACCTAGGTATCTCTGGAAGGAAAGCCAACAAGCGTCCCGGCTTCCAGGAGATGATCGGACTGGCCAAAGGTGATGATCATCCGGTTGATCAGATTCTGGTATGGAAATTTTCCAGGTTCGCCAGGAATCAGGAAGAATCTATCGTTTATAAATCTCTATTAAAAAAGCAGCACAATGTAGATGTTGTGAGTGTATCTGAACCACTCTCCGATAATCCCTTTGGCAGCCTTATCGAACGTATCATCGAGTGGATGGACGAATATTATTCTATTCGGTTATCCGGCGAAGTTCTCCGCGGCATGAAAGAAAATGCAACTCGTGGAGCTTTTCAGGGAGCTGCACCATTTGGTTATAAGACGATTGATAAGACACTTGTTATTGATCTGGAAAAAGCAGATATCGTCCGGCATGTATTTAACATGTACGTAAATGAAAAATTAAGTGTATTTGACATTGCCCGGTATCTGAACAACTTGGGATGCCGGACAATTCGTGGAAATCTTTTCGAACGGCGCACGGTCGAATACATGCTGAAGAATCCCACCTATTGTGGAATGATCCATTGGAATAAGACGGAAAACGCAACACACAGTATTAAAAATAAGGATGAATGGATTGTAAGCCAGGGGCAGCACCCCGCTATCATTTCACAGGAATTATTTGATGCCACACAGGAACGGCTGAAAGCAACCCGCCGACCATCCCGACGGCGAGAACGTCCATCCTCTACATATAAGCACTGGCTTTCCGGGCTTATGAAATGCCCTGCTTGTGGAAAGACATTATCTGCCTGCACTCAAAAAAGAGTCAATGGCGAAAAGTACGCCTACTTCTCTTGCTATGGATATGCTCACGGACAATGTGATAAAGCTCACGGTGTGAGTTCATTGGTGCTAGAACCGGAAGTTTTAGCCAGTATCAAAGAGATCCTGGATACCGGAAATATTTCCTATGAATTACACGATTATCAGCCCACAGAAGCCGTTGACGAACGAAGTATTATAAAAGACCGCTTAAACAGTTTAGCAAGCAAAGAGGAACGAATAAAGGCTTCCTACAGGGAAGGAATCGACACTCTGGAGGAATATAAAAGCAATAAAGCAATTCTTCAAAAAGAACGGGATAATTTGGAAGAACAATTAAAAGAACTGGAAGGGCAAAATCCGGAACCAAATCAGGATCCGACCGGCGATATGCTGTTGCAAGTCCGAAGTGTTTATGATATTCTTGTCTCAGATAGTTATACATACGTTCAGAAGAACGAAGCTCTGAAACAGATCGTTGATAAGATCATTTATGATAAAGAGTCAGATTCTTTGAAAATTTATTTTTTTCTATGTCGTTAAGAATGCCCGCAAACCCAGTAAAATCAATGGTTTGCGGGCACTTTATACGTTATTGAAGTTCGGTGGACCGGATGGAGAATTAGGAGCTTCTTTGAGATATTTTTCTCAGAGATATACCATGCCTTATAATGAAGTAATTGGCACACTAACAGACATTGCTACCGAAGAATTTGCCCATATGGAAATCATATGCGCCATTGTACACCAGCTCACACGCAATCTGACTCCGGAACAACTTGAAAAATCCGGTTTTGATAAATATTATGTTGACCATACACTTGCTCTTTGGCCACAGGCTGCCAGTGGAACTCCTTGGAGTGCTACAACTTTCCAGTCTAAAGGTGACCCTATTACAGATCTTCATGAAGATATGGCTGCCGAACAAAAAGCCCGTACTACCTATGATAATATTTTGCGTCTTATCAAAGATCCTGAAGTCTGTGATCCGATTCGATTCCTTCGTGAACGTGAAATTGTTCATTATCAACGTTTTGGAGAAAGCCTCAGAATTGTCCAGGATAAATTAGATAGTAAAAACTTCTACGCATTTAATCCTGAATTTGATCATAAATCTTGTTGTAAATAAATATAAAAATTCTCTCATTGATATTTTTTCTGTAAAAAAAGCAACCAACATATGTTGATTGCTTTTTACCTTTTATATATACCTTCAAAACTGCATACAAGAAATATTTTCTTCATCCTACCTATCACCTTGCTTGGTCATGCCCTCGACCGATTAGTATCAGTCAGCTCCATACATTACTGTACTTCCACCTCTGACCTATCTACCTCGTCGTCTTCAAGGGGTCTTACTACTTACGTAGGGATATCTCATCTTGAGGGGGGCTTCACGCTTAGATGCCTTCAGCGTTTATCCCGTCCCGGCTTGGCTACTCTGCCATGCACTTGGTATGCAACAGATACACCAGCGGCCAGTCCATCCCGGTCCTCTCGTACTAAGGACAGCTCCTCTCAAATATCCTACGCCCACGCCGGATAGGGACCGAACTGTCTCACGACGTTCTGAACCC
>OFMF01000129.1_pt1 | contig 69064 bp, 69 predicted proteins | sample 1541771 | NCBI WGS metagenome assembly OFMF01 (sample SAMN04209235, study PRJEB22552) | human gut metagenome | biome: gut; material: feces | host: Homo sapiens | place: USA: Oklahoma
GAATGATGTGGAACGGCGTCGAGTAATGGAAACGCTCATCTCTGAAATTCAGATTTATGAAGATCGCCAGCCTAACGGACAGTGGCTCAAATCCATTAAATTCAAGCTCCCGATTATTGAGGAAGATATGGAAATAAGTTTGGACAATGATACACATGTGGAGACGGTAGTATTGATGTCAAGAGTAAGCAAATAAAGGGCGAAAATGCCCAAAAATGAAGGGATTTCTACTATCCAGGTAACCAAATGCCGGACCAGTTTACCGATTGCATGGCATTACCGGAAACAAATCAAAAAGCAAAAAACGGTTGGGTTGAGGATACAAATTAGCTTTCATAGGGTTGGGAATACAGTTTAGCTGGTTTTTATATGAGGGTTGAAGATACAGATTAACTGTTACAAATAGAGAAAGAATAAGCACAAAGGAAGGGATACGAAATGGCTGGATGCACTTGTGAAAATTGGAGTCTGCAGGATTTATCAAGTGCTTTACAGGATATGCATAAAGATAATAAACGAATCGTAGTACCGATGTTCCAAAGGGGAAAACGTTGGAAAAAAGCACAGGAGCAGAAGTTTATCGATTCTTTGATTAAAGGCTACCCTGTTGGCACGATGCTGTTCTATGAAACATACGAAGATAATAAGCGCACATACATCCTGGTAGATGGATTGCAGCGTGGTAATAGCATCAAGAAATACATGACAAATCCGACAGAATTCTTTTATGATGACAGCATTTCGGATGAGTTTTGTTCCAGTGTATTAAATTTGGTTCATCAATCCAACGAGAAGGAACTGTATGCTAAAATACGTGGAATCTTGACTACTTTTATCAAGGCTCAGAAAACTTTCAAAAATCTTCAATATTTCTCTGTGGCAAAGCAGATTGCTGATGAGTTTTCGGCTGGATTTGAGCCGATTGAACAGCTTATCGAAGTAATCAAACTGTTTTTTGAGGAACGCCAGGATTTATACGATAGAATTGCCAGCACTATTATTCCGGTTATCGTATATACGGGAGACGAAAATAATCTACCTGAAATCTTTGATAGAATCAATTCGCAAGGTACTCCGCTCGATCAGTATGAGGTATATGCTGCCGCTTGGCCTGTTAAGCAGAAATTTGCCATAAAAAATGCAGAGATCGTAGAATATGTGGTACGCAAGTACGATACCTTTGAAGAGGATGATTTCAAGATTCATGGATACAACCGCGAGGAAATGCGTACTCAAAAGACAGTGAATGCTTTTGAGTATCTCTTTGGTTTGAGCAAGCACCTGGTAGAAAAATATGATATTCTCGCTTTCAATAGAAACCTTGCAGAAGATACTGTAAATCCATTGGCATTTGAACTGGTAAATGCTTGCCTTAATGATACGGATAGAATAAAAACCTTATATCAGAATCTGTATACTCTGGATGTAAATGCTTTTGAGGCGGCTCTATATAAGGCAATCGAGTTCGTTCGGGATTCCATCCTTGTTATTACAAAGTTCAAAGGTAATTCTCGAAACGCAAACAAAATATTCCATTCTAAGTACCAAATTCTTTCAATGATCTCCACTACCTTCAAGGAGATGTATGCAGGGGCGGATTATACCCATTTTTCAGATACTTGGCAGGAGCGCAAACAAAAGATTGCCAGGAACCTTGTCCAGTATTATGTGTATGACATCATCACGAATTATTGGTCTGAGGGTGGTACTGGAAAAATACACAGCGCAGCTAAACCTAATCGTTATATGATGGAAATTCCAAGCCGTGCATGGATGGTGGCACTGGATGGTTTCTTTGAACGGTCTATGCTTCGTGCCGAGAAGAAAAATATCGCTAATCCGAGAAGTGAAGAATATGTCATTCTAAACTGTATCTATCTGAAAACTTTCACGGCTATGGATCAGCTGTCTATTGATCGTTTTGATGTCGAACATATTGCACCGAAAGAGCAGATGAGGAAGTTGATAGAGGCTTGTAGTGGTGAGGGGCTTCCAATCAGTTGCATTGCCAACCTTTGTTACTTGCCGGAATATGTGAATCGAAGCAAAGGTGCAAAAAACTTCTACCAAGATAAAAAATATTTGCAGCACATTGATCTTGCAGAAGTTGAGGGTAAGTATAGTTTCACTGAAAGTGACGATCTTGAGTGGATGGATATGCCGTATGAAAAGCCGGAAGACTTCGCAGTTCTTCGAGAATACTACACCGATTACTGCACGAAGAGATTCGATAAGCTGAAACACCTTCTGTGCGATTCTTTAGGCATCAAATATGAGGAAATCGAACCGCAGGAAACGGAAGTAGTGCAAAAGGTAGTTGTTGCAAAGAAATCTGATGAAAAGCCGAGTAAACAAGTTCGTTTTGCAGATAAGTGTATTCTTCGCCTTGCCGAAGTATTGGACACAGACTTATTAAAAGTTGGCAGGAGTACATATAAATCAACAGACGGAAAGCGTGGATATGTTATTACTACCTCGAAAATGTATACTCAGGGAAGCAGAGAAAAGTACTGGTTTGCTTATCGTAGGAATCCGTTTGAAGAGCTTACAGATTGTGGTGAACAGTATGTGGTTTATGGATGCAAAGATGAAAAGACTATGGTAGTGCTGCCAGTGCCTGTTATTGAGGCTCAAATTGATCACCTAAATGTGTCCAAAGATGAGGATGGAAATATATCTCATTGGCATATGGTGTTCTTTAAGGCAATATCAGGAAAAATGACATGGATGTTATCTCGTCCAAAGATAGAAGAAATTGAAATAGATAAATATATCGTATAGTAGTCATAAAGTGGTCTTCAAAAACGAAGGCCACTTTTTTTATTTGGGGTACTGATTTCTGAAAGAGTGTTGTAAAACAAATTGTAAAAGTAATTATAATTCAGCCTAAAAGTCCAAGCTAAATTTATTTTGTAAATAGGATTGTAATTACAATCTATTGATGCTATAATTTAAGATGAGTTATTCCGCAAGGAGGTAAGACAATTGAGCGAGAAGAAAATGATCACTCCAATGGAGCATTTAAATATTGGTGAATTTAACCGTGGTCAGTCATCCAAACTGTTGAGAGAACTGGCTGAAAAAGATAATACTGCCTTCATCCTAAAGAACGGAAAACCCATGGCAGTTGTTATGTCTTACGAAAGATATCAGCGATTGCTACAAGAAGGTATTGATATTAACAACTATTAAAGGATGGACGCATTATGGTAAGAAGAAATACTATCGGCAACACTGCTGAAGAAATAAATCTGGATTTTCTTCATGAGCAGTTATTGCTTGCAATGAAAAAAATAAAAATATCAGATGGGTCTATTGATAAAGATACTGTCTTGAGAGAAATAACAGCGTATTATGAGAGAAAATTTAGTTCGCTGACTAATGATGCCTTTTCATACGATTTTATAGATTTGTTCTGCGGAGCGGGTGGTTTGTCTATTGGATTGGAGCAGGTTGGTTTTAAGCCAATTATCGCGATCGATAAAGATGAAGCGGCATTGCGAACATATAGATTCAACAGACCGTGGATGACAGAACAGAGTTTGATTCATGAGGACATTCGGGATCTGGTAGATTCTGATATCTTCCCTCATGTTCCGGTCATTGTTGGAGGACCGCCTTGTCAAGGATTCAGCGTTGTCAACAAACACAAGAAGGAAAACGATGAACGTAACGAATTATACAGGTTCTATGTTCATGCTGTTAGCCAGTCAAAACCGAAGATTTTCTTGATGGAGAATGTTGAAGGAATCCTCAAACTATACGATACCATCAAGAGTGATTTCGCCAATGTTGGGTATATAACTTGCCAGCCTTTGGTTCTTAGTCCTAAAGATTTCGGTTTCCCGCAGAGTAGAAAACGTGCGTTTATTCTTGGTATCATGGATGAATATAGTGATATTGCAGATGAACTTTATTCAATATTCAAGGAAACAGTTTTTGGTTTTGCTTGTGGTGTAAAATACACATTAGGTGATGCAATTGGAGATTTGCCAGGATTAGCTGCAAAAACATTAAAGAATTCAACCTATGTTGAATCCGCTGCGTGGGGTTACACATTTGCAGGATTTCATGCCACAGAGTCAGAATATGGTCATCTGGTAAACATGGATTTGCCTAATACTGTTCCGCTCCTTAATCACCGTAGCAAATATAATAATGAGCGTGATATTCAGATTTATGAGACTCTTAGACCGGGAGAAAAGTCTGACGCTGAGAGCATCCAAGAGATAAATCCGTATAAAAGTCGTGCAGACATTTTCCGGGATAAATTTGATAAACTTGTAGCTGATGAACCATGCAAGGCTATTACAGCACATATGTACTATGACTGTAATATGTATATCCATCCAACACAAGCCAGAGGGTTAACACCGCGTGAGGCGGCAAGAGTGCAGGGCTTCCCTGATGATTATCTTTTCTTGGGATCTCCAAATGAGTGGTATCGTCAAATAGGCAATGCTGTAAGTCCTCTGATGGCACGTGTTCTTGGAAATGGTTTGAAAAAGGTTTTAGAGAGGATTGAGCAGCCATGAAAGAGATAATACGTTATTTTGACTGCTTTGCTGGCATAGGTGGGTTTCATTGCGGTGCCCAGGAAATCAAAAGCGATAGATACGAGTTTTCTCATGTTGCCTTTTGTGAAATTGAGAAGAATGCACAAAAGGTATATGAAGCCACTTGTGTTAATGGAAGCGTCCAAAAGATTGATGATGTTCAAAAGATACAGACTCGCAAGAATCCGGACGGAATTCGTGTGGCAGAGTTTGATATGTTGTTTGCTGGTTTCCCTTGCCAATCATTTTCTAATGTAGGGTACAGAAAGGGGTTTGATGATCCCCGTGGGCAACTGTTTTTCTACATTTTAGATATGTTGGATTTTTACCGTCCCAAATATTTCGTTCTCGAAAATGTCCAGAAAATTCACACAATCAAAGGTGGAGACTTGCTGGCAGAGATGAAAAAAGCCTTACAAGAAATTGGCGGCGGTTATCAGCTTCATACTTGGGATCTATTGGCTTCCGATTACGGTCTTCCGCAAAAAAGAAATCGTATCTTCTTTTGTGGAATAAGAAAAGATATTGCACAACTCAAAGATATCCCCGTACCTCCGGTTATTGATCTTTCTACAGCAAAGTACCCAACAACGTGGCACTTGCTGGAAAAAGGTCCTGTTGATCCAAAGCACTATATCCCCGCAGGTTCAAGAAAGACGATTCTTGCTAAACCGCACAACTGGCAAGGAGATGTAAATATTGATAACCCGATTGCAAGGCCGTTGACTGCAACGATGGCAAAATGGCATCGTGCAAACCAGGATAATTACTTCAGCGAGTCGTATATTAAAGGAAATACTCCTTACGAGCGCCCAGCTGTAAATATGGAGACCGAGCCGATTCGTAGAATAACCCCTTTAGAGGGCTACCGAATTCAAGGTTTTCCTGATTATTACGCAAAGACGGCAAAGGAATTAGGAATATCTTATTCCGCTCAGTATAAGCTGATTGGAAATGCACTACCCGTTGCACTGGCAAAAGCGGTTATAAAGCATTTCCTGGATTCGTATCTGGTTTCAGATACAGAAATGGAGGAAAATTGAAATGGCAATAGATGATTTCGATAAATATTTGGGGAATTTAAAAACGTATCTCCCTGATGTTGAAGATGCCTCATTTTCCTGGGCTGATGTAATTGGATTGCTGGTAATTAAACTCCGCAATACCGATAGCTTAAATAAGGCGCGTACTGCAAGCCATGCAACTCAGATTCAGCTTACCAGTGAAAGTGGAGCGTCTGAGGGAAAAAGAAAGACCGAGGACTTTTTTCCTACGCTCACATTAAATTCTTCATTTAAGAGTTGGAGAATTGCTATTCCGACAAGAATTCATAGGGATAATATTCTTCAGTTGGATAGCAATGACAAAGGTATCACTGAAAAATGGATAGATGATTCCATCCAAATTCGACGTAGGATATTGAATGAAGATGAGCAAGGCAATGGCAATCCGGCTCTTCAGATTTGCTATGGCAATGATCTGATGCCGCTAAGAGAATTACTGAATGTAGATGACTATATCGTAGTTGTAAAACGCAAAAATAGTCAGGTTTATGAGGCATTTGGTGTTCGCAGCGATGTCGATTTGGGCAGCGGCAAACAACTTTATGTATCGACCAAAGCATCTAACGATAGTACCGCTTTCTCGCTTGGTGATCTGACAGATAATCCAGAAGGTTGGATGCGCCTTGAACAGAAGCGTATATCGACTGGTCAGAATGTTTTATTGTATGGTGTGCCAGGTTCTGGTAAAAGCTGGACTATCGAGCATGAATATTGCAAACCAGGAACGAAAGTAGAACGACTGGTATTTCATCCAGATTATACTTACTCGGATTTCATTGGTCAGATTTTGCCTGCTGTTGACGAGGGTGGTCAGGTTAGTTATAAGTTCACTCCAGGACCGTTTACCAATATCTTGCGTGAGGCGTACAATCATCCTGCGGAGGAGTATATTCTGATTATTGAGGAAATCAACCGTGGTAATGCCCCTGCAATTTTTGGTGAAGTATTTCAGTTGCTCGATAGAAAGGTTGATATCCGTGATATCGGTGATGATGGTTTCCCAATCGGAACCAGTGAATACGGCATTACAAATATGAATATTGCGAAGGAAATGTACGGAGAAGAGAGGAAAACTACAAAGGTAAGAATTCCTTCAAACCTGTCGATTATCGGAACAATGAACACCTCCGACCAGAATGTCTTCACATTAGACACGGCTTTCCAACGTAGATGGGATATGCGTCTTATTGAAAACAACTTCGATAATGTTGATTCCCAATTAGCTGATGCAGTCATTCTGGATACAACAATTACTTGGAGAAATTTCTGCACCGAGATTAACAGAATTGTAGTAGGAAATGGTGCCAGAATGTCCTCCGCAGAAGATAAGCGTCTTGGTGCATACTTTGTACATTTAAAGGATCTCCAGTTCAACGATGGCATGGGAGATTTAAGTAGCGGTGAATACGATGCACTGAGAAAGAAAGAGACTGCTGGAACTATTACTGCGGATGAGAAGGCTCGTTTGGTGCAGATTCGTGACGCAATGAAGCAGAATCGAAGATTCCCAGAAAAGGTCATTAAGTATTTGTGGGATGATGCCTTCAAATTTAATAGAGAGATTGTTTTTGAAACGACTGACTATCAGAGCCTTGAACAAGTTATTCGAGCATTTATGTATGCAAAAGGCATAGCAAGATTCAATATGTTCAAGGAAAATGTCAGAAGTGCATTTGCTAACCCAGAAGAATAAAGGTGGTGAGTCATAAATGGATTTAGACCAGGCTTTACAAGCTGTGTTACAGTTTGATATAAAAAAACACTGTCATGTTAATACAAATGAAGATGGTGATAGGTTTGTCGGAATTAAAGCAGATTCTGATAATGCTATGGTCTACTTCCCCATTGGTTATCAGCTACCAGAAACCGATGCTGAACTTCGCACCGATATCAAACATCTTATTCAAGTTCTTTCAGAATTTACAACAAAGGATGATCGTCTGCTTGCAGTTAACAAATTCGCTGCTCCCCAGTCTGTTGATTTTCCAATCAATGCTTATACCAGTGTCATTGAATATTATTTTGCAATCGGTGGCAAATACTATGTGGAAACTGAACAGACTTATAAGACGGCTCCTACGGGTAAACAGGACTGGGCAAGAACCGCGAGAAAGCAGATGCCGCTTGTTCAGAGCAAGAATGGTATTAGTTCCTTCATATTTACTCAGTTTGAAGTTAGGTCTTCGACTCCGAATGATACAAAGTTAATCACGCAGATTAACCGTTTTTGCGTTTATGAAGCTTTTAAGCGTTTGGGTTGGCTGTATGTTCCGTATATGCCGGAGGATCCTGGTCCCCATCCGGATGTTAAGACCTCGATTGCAATTGTCCGGGCTAAACTTTATGCTACTAACGATGATAAGAAAAAGTCGTTGTTCCAGGGCATGAAGGATATGCTTGAGTACATGGATGAAAAGATATCCGATAAGCAGTTTTACTTTGGTACGGACGATTTTGATCATGTATGGGAAAAACTGATTGACCGTGCATTCGGTGAGCGAGATAAGGAGAAATACTTTCCAAGGTCCAGATGGCTTCTGGACTTCGGCAAGTACAAAGAGAAACATCCGCTTATGCCGGATACCATCATGATCTACAACGGAAGATACTACATTCTGGATGCCAAGTGCTATAAGTACGGCAGAACAGGAATCCCAGATCACTTGCCGAATGGTTCGTCTATCAACAAGCAGATTACATACGGCGAGTACCTTGAGAAATACAAAGGCGTGGATACCAGTTCCTTATTTAATGCATTTATCATGCCTTACAACATGGCTGATAATCCATTCAAGCTGACATCCTTCGTTGGAAACATCGGTGAAGCAGTCGGTGACTGGCGATATAATCGGAAGTACTACGAACGTATCCAAGGTGTTGTAATGGATACAAGGTATCTGATGTACCACTATTCCGGAAAGCCAATCAAGGAAAAGGTCGCTCTTGCTGAATGTATCGAGGCAGTATTGGGAAGAGCAGCAATAACCTCAACGGGTGAGGACCCTATCGCTCCTCCGCCTAAACCTGTCACATATACGCTGCCGGAGCCGAGAGTATCCATGGTTGCCGAGGCGGCTGTTCTTTATGGGGCAAAAACTGAATAATAGAATGACCACTGACTATGATGCAATTTTGTATCACAGCCAGTGGTCTTTTTTATTTGTTTTCTTCTTTTTCTCTTCTGCGTTTACGGTATCTGTCCTGGGTTACTCGATTGCAGCATTCTTGGCTACAGAATCGGTTTCTTGTGGATGTGGTTTTTACAAGGAAGTATCTGCCGCATCGTGGATTATCACACGGACGATATAGTTCAAGATCTGGTTTGAGATAGAAGATGGAAAAATACGCTGCACACAGCAAAGAATCCACCTTCCATGCCGGAGCCATTGTCTTGGAATCATATACGGGATGGATACCGTCCAGATTGGCATTGATTTCTTCTCCAATAATGAACTTGGCGATCTCAATCAAGGCACCTTTCATTTCGTGCGTGAAGTTTGCAATATTCGGCTCCGTATAATATGAAAGGCCGTTGCTGAAATCAATCATTCCAACATCATAGAAATAGTGGAACAGGAAATCAGTAATCATACGGTTCATTCCGCTGCTGTCATCGTTAAGATACATCATCGTGACGGCCTTGAACAACTGGTCACTGAAACCGGGAACGGAAGAATAGCCGCCAATAATATCGTTATATTCCTGCACATTCAATTGGGCTGTGCCAAAGATGCTGTCGACCACAGTGAAGGTATCACCGTTAAATTCTTGATCACGGTGTTCCTGAGATAGTTGGGCTGCCGGGTTAATGAGACGGTCAACATAGGAATGATGGCAGCTGCGGTACTCCGTAACCATCGAATCGGTTTTTAATGCCATGTCCGGTGCAAACAGCAGCGAAAGGGTCAGTTCCAAAATCTTCTGATAATCCTTCCGCACCTCATTGGCAGCAGTCATCAATTCTACAGTCATTCTGAGTCGGTCAATGATTCCGTATAGAGCTGCTTCATCAAATGCTTCATAGGTGCCGGAATTTACCGGAAACAGAAAACCGTTGTTTTTCAGAAAGCTGGTAAGTTCCTTCGGAGGTTTATTCGGTAACGCAATCAGGGTTCCGAGAACATTAGCTTCTTCAATTGTGCCGTTGCTGGCTATACGAACCAGACCTTTCTTCGCCGCATATCCGAACAACTTCTTTTCATTTGGGATTGCCTGCAGTTTATATTTACGGACAGGTTCTTCTCCGGGAGCGATGTGTTCGATATCCTCCACGCAGTCACAGGAACAGCTTTCATATTTGAATAAGATATTTTCAAAAAAATTTTCAATAATTTGGGGCATTTGCGGCTCCTTTCTGACAGTAAAAGTCATGCGAAAAAGCATGGCTTTCTTTTTTTACTCAAAATCCATAATGGCAAATCATATCTAATGCTTATATTTTACACAAAACACACCCATAAATCAACTCAATAAACATTACTCAATTAAGAAAGTTATGTTAAGACTTGCTATCTTCAATTACTTTTTCGCTGAGTCTACAATAAGGGAGAGTTAAAACTCAAATATCTCAAAGCCTGAGATGCGCATAAGGCGGCGGGATGCATAAGGAATTCGACACAGAGAAATCTGTGAAAATCCGAAGCACCTACCGCTTATTTCGTCATGCCCATTTGCAGGTCGGAGTCGGTATTCATTCGGATATCGGCTCCTTTTTTGTGTCCTTGCCGCCTTTCTCTTAGGGGAAAGGGCACTGAATGAAAGCAAAAAAGAACACTGCAGCACTGACCCGTACCAGCGCATTCCGTGAGGATCGCAAGAACTACCTCACCGAGAGCGGGTACACCTATTACCGCTGGGATGAGGATTTGAAGAAAGAAGTCCCGGTGAACATTGCTCTCGGAGATGATTTCCAGAACGCTGACGGCACGACTGGAACGATTGACCGTGAGATTCTGATCCTTCTTGACAGCATCGACCATGACGAGGATGTGGAGCAGGACGAGTACGAACGCCACACCGACAAGGTGTTCTCTGACAGGCTTGCCCGCTATGAGCGTTCCGGCAAGAGCGGTGAGGATGTGGCAAATCCGTGGGACGAAATCGAGGATACCAAATCCGACCCGTTTACCCTGCTGTTCCTGGAAGATGCACCGATGGACGAGAAGGTTGCAGCCATTCTGGAATTCATGGAGGGGCTGACCGAGGCACAGCGTGATCTGGTCTATGACCATCTTGGGGCATGGAAGTACCTCGAAGATGTCCGCCGTGAGGAGGAAGCCCGTACCGGAAAGGCGGTTACTCAACAGGCTATCTCCAACCGATGGAACAAAATCATTGCCAAGGGCTGCAAGCACTTCAGTGTTGAGAAGCCCCGTAAGCGCAAGAAGTAATCACTGCGGTCTGACCGGGGGTTGTTCTTTTTCACAAGGTAACAGAGGAAGAGATACGACCTCCGGGCGCAGACCCGTTCATTGAACAGGAGGATATGAAAAATGATGAATCTGCAACACAGAGTACAGATCAATATTGCAGACCGCAGTGGTCAGAAAAAGCAGGTGCTTGGCAGCAAGAAGGTTCGCCTTCCACAGAGACTGCTCCATCTGATCTTTGGCGATTTCTGCGAGGTGCTGGTGCTTACTCCCGGCACAAGTGTAAGAAACATTGAAATTCATGAGATGCGAGGAGGTGCGGACGATGACGAATAAATCCCTTCCGATGCCGATTACGGTCAGACCGTATCACCATCAGCAGCAGGCTTTTGATTTTGCCTGCATGAGATTCGGCCTTCTCCCTTCTGATTTTAGGAGCAACGGTGTGGCTCTTCTCATGGAAATGGGTACGGGCAAGACGATCACGTCCATTGGTATCTCCGGCATCCTTTATCAGTTTGGCAGGGTCAACCGCATCCTTGTTGTTGCACCATTGTCCATCCTCGGTGTGTGGGAAGAAGAGTTTGAAAAATTCGCTGCTTTCCCATATACGCTGACCATTTTGAAAGGTACATCCGCAAAGAAAAGACAGCAGCTTTCCGAAGTCGGCAAGACCGATGGGTTGGAAATCGTGGTGGTGAATTACGAAAGTGCCAGAATCCTTGAACCGGAACTGCTGAAATACAATGCCGACCTCATCATTGCCGATGAAGGGCACAAGCTGAAGGAAAACCGCAGTCAGCAGAGCAAGACCATGCATACCCTGGGTGACCATGCACGATACAAGCTGCTCCTCACAGGTACGCTCATCACCAACCGTGAGATCGATGCCTATAGTCAGTACCGCTATCTGAACAGCCGTATTTTCGGTACTTCATTCTATGCCTTCCGTAACCGCTTCTTTTTTATGTCCGGTTATGGCCAGCATACCCCGGTATTCAAGAAAGAAATGACCGGAGATTACCTTCGCCGCCTGCATAGTATCGCCTTTCGTGTGACCAAGGCTGAATGCCTGGACCTCCCGGAAATCACCGAAGAGATCCGTACCATCGACCTTGAGCCAAAAGCACTGAAATTGTATCAGGAATTGGAAGAAGAGTCCTTTGCCGAGCTGCGTGACAGCGAGGTAACCGCACCGAACATCCTTACAAAGCTGCTCCGCCTTTCACAGGTGACGGGTGGACATCTGACCGATGACGAGCGGGATACCCATATGGTCAGCACCGCCAAGTTGGATGCCCTTTCCGATATTATTGACACCGCCGTCTCCGAGAACAAGAAGCTGGTAGTCATGGCAAGATTCGTGCCGGAACTGAATGATATCCAGGCACTGCTTGAAAAGAAGAAAATCGGCTATGCCGTTGTCCGTGGCGGGGTGAAGGACCGTGCAGAAGAGGTGCGCCGTTTCCAAAATGACGATGATTGCCGTGTGTTTATCGGTCAGATTGCAGCGGCGGGTCTGGGTATCACGCTTACCGCTGCATCCACCATGGTCTTTTATAGCCTTGATTACAGCATGAGCAATTTCGACCAGGCGAAAGCGAGAATCCATCGTGTTGGTCAGCGTGAAAATTGCCACTACATTTATCTGATTGCCCGCGGCACCGTGGACAGAAAGATCCTCCGTTCCCTCCGTGACAAGATCGACCTTGCCAAAACGCTGGTGGATGACTACCGCAAGGGCAAGAATCCGTTCCGGGTCTAATTCCGGACGGAGGGGGTTGTTCTTTTTCCCAAGGTAATAGAAAGGAGGAAGACAACCATGGAAAACACACAGATCTTTGAAATGGCTGACCGTCTTAAGGCGGCCAAAGAACTGAAGAAAGACCTTGATGCACAGGTAAAGGCAGTAAATGCCGAAATCGAGCAGCTTGACCGTGACCTGTCCGATGCAATGGCAGAGCAGGAACTGGATAAGTTCACCCGTAACGGCAGCACCTTTTATCTGAACAGCAGACTGTTCGCATCCCCGGCAGCAGGCCGTAAGGAAGAACTGTTTGCTGCCCTCAAGGAAAATGGCTACGGCTCTTTGGTCACTGAGACGGTCAATGCCAACACCCTGGCAAGTTTCTGCAAGGAACAGCTTGCCGCACACGAAGACGAACTCCCGGCATGGCTCGACCATGTGGTTTCCACATTTGAGAAGGTTACGGTCGGAGTCAGGAAGGCTTAACCCTTCCTCGCTGATACAACGAAACACTGAGATCGAATGTAAATCAATTTCTGTATATGGAGGACATGAATTATGTCAGAAGCAATTAAGAACGAAACCACTGAAATGGCTGTAGCAAGTGGATACAGCGCAATCGCAAATATGGACTTCCTCGCTGAGGCTATGAACGATGACTGTGCGGGTCTGGACTTCAAGTTCGACCGCATCAAGATTCCTTCCGGCGGCATGACCGCTTTTGAAGTTCCTTCTGAAGACGGTGAGGGCAGTGATCTGGTCAAGGAGATCGAGGCAGTCATCCTTTATTCTCATCCGGCTAACAGCTACTACACCGAAGCATACAAGGGTGGCAGCAATCCCCCTGACTGTGGCAGCTTTGACGGCATCACCGGAACCGGTACTCCCGGCGGTTTCTGCAAGAACTGTCCGTTTAACCAGTTCGGCAGCGGTGAGGGCAAGAGCAAAGCCTGCAAGAACCGCCGTATGCTGTACCTGCTCCGTGAAAATGAGATTTTCCCGCTCACTCTGAATCTGCCTACCGGGTCTCTGAAGGGATTCACCAAGTATGTGCAGACCCTCCTTGCCCGTGGCAAGCGTCCGAATCAGGTCGTTACCAAGATCAGTCTCCGCAAGGCTGCCAGTGCATCCGGCATTGATTTTAGTCAGGCGGTGTTCAAGGTGGTCCGCAGTTTGGATGCTGCCGAGCAGAAGAACATTGATGCCATGGCTGAACAGATGAAGGATTACGCTTCCGGTCTGACTACCGCCGCAATGGTGGAGGACACTCCCTTCGTGGATGCCGAGACCGGAGAAATCATCGAGCCTTTGAAGTAATGCACCCATAGACCCGTGCCTGCCGTGGGAGGTTCGCCTCCCGCGGTTATGGCGTTTTTGAAGTGAGGTACTCTCTATGAACGAAATTAAGAATGAATATAGATGCGTGACCGACCCGGCAGAGGTGAAGGCATATCTGGGTGATTCCAAGATCGTGTCCTTCGACTATGAGACTGCACCGGATGAAGGTTACCGCGATGAAGATAAAGCTGCCCTTGATGCAGCGAAAAGCCATATCTGCACCTTGAGCCTGAGTGTCAGAGCGCATACGGGTATCATGATTCCCGTTGCCCACAAGGTCGGTCCCAATATGCCCAAGGCAGAATTTGATGCTCTCCTTGTAGAACTGCTGACCGACCGCAGCATCATCAAGGTTGCTCATAACCTGTCTTTCGAGGCAATGTTCTCCTATGCAAAAGGGATCGTTATTATGCCGCCTGTGTACGACACGATTGCCGCATCGCAGATGACGCTGAAGAATGCCTACGATTTCCGCAAGCTGTCGGATTCCGGTCTGAAGAAACTCGCCGGGGAACTCTGCGGAGAACCGCTCCCCTCCTTTTCTTCCGTTACAGACGGTAAGCATTTTGATGAGCTGGATTCCATGGATGCGGAGACCATCCGCTATAGCTGTGCCGACTCGGATTTTGCCCTTCGTCTGTATCACATCTTCAATAACTGGTTTGACCGCTTTCTGCCAAAACACAGATTTCTGGTGGAAGAGGTGGAAAGTCCTACCGCCGTATATCTCGGCATCATGAAATACAACGGTGTGCCTATGAACCTTCCTCTGATGCAGGAGCGTAAAGCAGAAGCCGATGCCGCTATGGAGCGTATCCGCAGTGAGATCACATTCATGATTGGTGATGTGAATATCGGCAGCAATTGCAGCACCAATGCCTTCAAGTCCTATCTTTTCAATGACCTGGGACTGCCTGTTCTCAAAACCACCGAGAGCAACCGCGAGGCTGCGGACGATGCCACCATGATTATGCTGAAGGAGTGGTGTGATGCCAACCGTCCGGAACTGTCCCATCTGTTTGAACTGGTGCAGGAATACCGCAAGTGGAATAAGATCGCATCGACCTATATTGATGGCTACATGAAATACATCAATCCGGCAACCGGACACATCCATCCGAATTTCTATGCTCTTTCTACGGATACGGGAAGGTTCAGCTGCAACAGCCCCAACCTCCAGAATGCTCCGAGAAAGACGAATGACCCCATCGGTGTCCGCAATTTCATCAAAGCACCGGAAGACTGTCTCATCGTCAGCTGTGATTATAGTCAGATCGAACTGCGTGTCGGTGCCCATTACTGTCAGGATGATATCATGCTGGAGACCTACCGCACGGGGGGTGACATCCACGCAGCAACCACCAGCGTTATCTTCAATATCCCTTATGCCCAGGCACAGGACAAGCACGCTGAAAATTATAAAGAACGCCGTACCATCGCCAAGAACGTGAACTTCGGTACATTCTACGGTCTGTTTCCTCGTGGCCTTCAGAAAACGCTGAAGTTTAAGGCCGGGGTCGAAAAGTCCGTGGAGGAATGTCAGGAGATCATCGCCAACCTCAAAGCGGGTTATCCGGCATTGGTCACATGGCAGGAAGAAACGAAGGCAGATGCCTACCGCAAGATGTATTCCGAAACAAGACTCGGCAGACGCAGATACCTTCCCGGCATCCGTTCCGAGGACTGGGGCAAGAAGAGTTTTGCCGAACGTTGCAGTATGAATACGCCGATTCAGGGTACGGCAGCAGACATTCTGAAACTGGCACTTGGTCGCATCCTTTTGGGACTGCCGGAGCATCCGTGGCTGAAGCCTATCCTTCAGATCCATGATGAACTGACCTTTATCATCCCGGAGGACAAGCTGACCGAAGCTGTCGCATTTATCAAGGGCTGCATGGAACCGCAGCCGTTCCCTGAGTTTGATCTGCCCCTCGTGGCAGAAGCATCCGCCGGTCCTACCTTTGGGCAGATAGAAGAATTGGAGGACTGATTATGTATAAGAATTCTGAAGGCTATAGCGATCCGACAGCCGGAGCAGCTATGAGCAGTATGATGAAAGAATATCGCCAGACCCGTAAAAAGGTCTGGCAGAGACAGAATGAAATGAAGACCCGTAAGAAGGTCTATGTGGCATCCCGTTACGCAGGAGATGTGGAGGCAAATACCGCCGCAGCTCTGGATTACTGCAGGTATGTCATCAAGGAAAAATGTATCCCCGTTGCAAGCCATATCCTTTATGCCGCCTCCGGTATGCTGGACGATAACAGTGAAGCAGAGCGTGAACTGGGTCTGATGTTCGGCCTTTCCCTTCTGGCGGTCTGTGATGAGATTTGGGTATTTGGTGAAGTCTCTGCCGGGATGCAGCAGGAAATCACGGAGGCAAAGAAACTGGGCAAGCGTGTCCGCTATGTGAAGGAGGGTATTTAATGGAAGTTTCAGCACAGCAGGTTCTTCTCAGTCTGTTCAACGCACAGGATACCGTATGCCTGCGTGTATTCGCAGACCGCAAGGACGATATTTATAAAGGGCAGAAACTGTCTGTGGAATGCGGAAAGTTTACTTCTATGGAAGATACGCTGAAACAGCATAATGCCCTGCATCGCGGCATTTTCTATGTGGTCAACTACGGCGGTCACGATGATGACAGCATCACCCGCATCAATGCCCAGTTCGTTGAGATGGACAGCGGTACTTTTGAGGAACAGCAGGCAAAGATCGATGCCTTTCCGCTTGCTCCGTCCATGATTATCAGAACACAGAAATCCCTGCACACCTATTGGTTTATCTCCGGCGGCGAGGTGCTGAAGTTCCGTCCGATTCAGAAGGGTCTGGTCAAGCATTTCGGCGGTGACCCTGCCTGTGTCAACGAGAGTCGTGTCATGCGTCTTCCGGGTTATGACCATTGCAAGAAAGACCATGTGAAGGTGGAGTGCATCCTCTTTCACCCGGAACGCAAGTATACGCAGGCACAGCTGGCAGAACACCTTCCGCAGGTGGAGGCAGATGCCCCGGTGGAAACGAAGAAAGGTTCGGAAAAAGGTCTGAATATCGTGACCCATGAGTGTGACTTCATGAAGCATTGTCAGCAGAATTCCGCTACCTTATCGGAACATGATTGGTATGCCATGATTTCTAACCTCGCCGTTTTTGAAGGTGGTGTGGAACTGATCCATAAGCTGTCTGCCGACTATCCCGGTTACGATGCCGGAAACACGCAGAGAAAGATCAATCATTTTCTGGAATCCGGCACCCGTCCGATTACCTGCAAGACTATCGCAGAAAAAGGCTTCAAGTGTCCCCGTATGGAATCCGGTGAATGCAAATGCAAGTCCCCGGCGGCGTTGTGCTACCTTCCCATGAGTATTGAGGGGCTGCGTTCCCTGATTGCGGAACTGCCTGTGCAGGACTCCGTCACAGAAGACCTTCAGACGGCATCGGTGTTCGTAAAAGAGTATCTCTTCAATCAGGATGTGGCTTCGGCATATTCCATGGTCAATCTGGAACTGAAGGATCACTTCAAGTTCAAAGGCCCTGTGCTGAAAACGCTGGATTCTGTGTATAAGGAAGCTGCAAAGGCATATCAGAACGGTCTGAAGGCGAGAAAGCATAAGGTGGAAACAGAACTCCCCTTGTGGTATGAACCCACCGATAAGGGCCTGCGTTTCCTGCCCGGGGTGCTGGCAGCGGATATGGAGGAACATGAAAATGTATTCTATGCCGCCGAACAGCATTATTCCTACGGCAGCGGTGTGTACATGGAGATGGCAGAAATGGAGGCACAGCATCTGTGTCAGCAGAAGATGCTCGTCCGTGAGACCAAGATGAATCAGATCGTGGATGCAGAAAAACAGTGGCGTCTGCGTGTGAGAAAGGACATCAAGGACCTCAATGCAAATCCCTTCATCATCAATCTCCGCAACGGTCTGTATAACGTGTTGGAAGATACCCTGACCGAGCATACCCCAGATTATTACTCTACGGTGCAGCTTTCCGTCAGCTATGACCCGAAGGCAGACTGCCCACTGTTTAAGAAGTTCCTTTCCGACAGCATGGAAGGTGATATGGCACAGGTGGCGCTCCTGCAGGAGATGCTTGGGTATTTCCTTATCCCCGTGAACTCTGCCCAGAAATGCTTTGTCATTGTCGGTGCTGCCGGAGCGGGTAAATCTGTCCTTCTCCGCGTGCTGAACGAACTGCTTCTGGGCAAGGAAAATGTGAGCAATGTATCCTGGCAGTCTCTGAATGAGCGTTTCAAGACAGCAGAACTGTTCGGCAAGCTGGCGAATATCTTCGCTGACCTTCCGACCAAGAACATCGATGACAACGGTATCTTCAAGGCTCTTGTTGGTGAGGACTTTCTGACGGTGGAGAAAAAGAACAAGAATCCGTTTTCTTTTCAGTCGACGGCAAGGCTTCTGTTCTCCTGCAACAGCATTCCGAAAAACTATGGTGACCGCTCCGAAGGTTTCTACCGCCGTCTTATCATCATTCGCTTCTCGCATACCGTCCCGAAAGCACAGCGTGATCCGAATCTTCTGGAGAAGTTCCGCAGCGAGGCTGACGGCATCTTCATGTTTGCATTGGAAGGGTTGAAGCGTCTGATGAACAATGATTACCGATTCTCTGAAACTGAGGTCAATGAACTGGAACTGCAGCAGTATCGTGAGGAGAGTGACTCCGTCCTGTCCTTCGTGAAGGAAAGCTGCGAAGTAGGTGCTGATTATGAAGTCGGTTCTACGGAACTGTTCAATGCCTATAAAGCATACTGCGAGGAATGCGGTCTGAAGCCGTTCGCCCAGCGTACCTTTGTGTCAAATCTCACTGCCGTGGTGACCGATGTTACTAAGGGCAAGGACAAGACCGGAAAGAGACGTACCTTGAAGGGCATCCGTCTGCAGGAACTTCTGGCATAAAACCATAATCATGGACACAATGGACACCAAATTCCCTATACCTTTCTATATTCATGCGTAAAAACATAAATTTCCACAAAAATCATCGTTTCTCAGATAGACTGTGTGAAGAAATGGGATTTTTAGTGTCCAATGCGTCAAAGCCCTTGAAATAACGATGTTTTTGCCGGACGGATAAGGTCAGACACTTCCGCCCGACAGATCAGGAAACAGGCAGAAGGGTTCTTCCCGAACTGCCGGAGAGGAGTTTTGGACACATGAACGAATCGGATATCGTCAAATCGATTATGAAATATCTGAAGAGCGTACCCCGGTGCTTCTGCTGGAAAGAGCATGGCGGTATGTATGGGACGGCAGGCGCCCCGGACATCATTGCCTGCATCAATGGCCACTTCTGTGGGTTTGAGGTTAAGACCGATGTCGGAAAGCCTACCAAACTGCAGGAAGCAACCATTCGCAAGATACTCGCTGCCGGAGGGACAGCTGTGGTTGTCCGCTCGGTGGATGAGGTAAAAGCCGTGGTAAACGGCATCAATGCACTCTGATACATCGAAACAATGCTCCAATGCTGCAACGGAAATACAGCAAAGGAGGATTCTGATATGGATTCTTACGAAAGACTGGCAAATGCCATCGTACTTCAGGCGGCGAAGGATTACCGCACGGCACTGAAACGTGTGGCAAGGCGTCCGAAAGACAGGGATGGTCTTGCTACGAAAAATGAGTGTGAGCGGTTCTTCCGTTCCGGCTGGTTCGGTATTCTGACGGGAATCGACCCGGAGATGCTGATGAGAAAATTGCAGATGGAGGTACAGTGATTATGACAGCAAAACAGTATTTGAAGCGGGCTCGTTATCTGGACGAGCGTATCAACACCAAGATCGCACAGGTATCTTCGCTGCATGACCTGGCTACCAAGGCTACTTCCACCCTCAGTGATATGCCCGGAAGTCCTACCCGCAATACTCACCGCATGGAAGATATCATCATCAAGATTCTGATGCTTGAGAATGAGATCAATGCGGACATTGATCATCTGGTGGATCTGAAGGACGAGATCCTTTCCGTTATCAAGGCTGTGGATGATGAGGAGTGCCGTCTGCTTCTGGAAAAGAGATACCTCAATTTTGAACAGTGGGAAGACATCGCTGCGGAGATGTGCACAGGTGTAAAGAATATCTACCGTCTCCACGACAAGGCATTGAAGATGCTCGTTCTCCCTGAAAAATGTCAGTAAAATGGAAAGAAATAGAGTAGGTTCTTATGATACTATTATAATGCGAAAAGAGAATAGATAAGAACCGGGCCACCAGGGAGAAATCCTTCGGTGGCTTTTCTTATGCCCAGACGGAGGTGAATGCAATGCCATATCGACAACCCTCTTACGCAGAACAGATATGGTATATCCTCCAATTCAAACTGAAGGAGGTGCTACGAATGCCATATAAGCCTGCCCACCCATGCCATTGGCCGGGATGTGGAAAGCTGACACATGACAGGTACTGCGAGGAACACACTAAACAGTCGAATAAAAACTACGAGAAGTATGGCCGTGACCCTGCTGTACGCCGTAGGTACGGCCGACCGTGGTCGAGGATCCGTGCCAGCTATGTTAAGACCCATCCCTTCTGTGAGGAGTGCTTCAGCCGGGGCATCATCGTTCCGGTCGAGGAAGTCCATCACAAGCTACCACTTGCACAAGGCGGTACGCACGATAGAGACAATCTCATTTCGCTGTGCAAAAGCTGTCATGCTCGTATCCATGCGGAGCGTGGTGACAGATGGCACAACACGACAAAAGATTCTGATGAAAACAGTCATGCCTCCGAGTAAAGGAGGTATTTTTGTTCTCTCGGAATTTTTGCTGTAACAGCGAAGTTGGCAGACCGTAGGGGCGGTCGGAATCTCTGTGGCTTCCCCCACCGGGCAACGGTGCCGCCCCTTCGTGCGCAAAAAAAGCGAAATCAAACGGGGTATTGCCCAAGGTCCCCGGAAAGGATGGTGAGAGCCTTGGCGAAAGACGGAACGATGCGAGGCGGAGCAAGAGCCGGAAGCGGCAGAAAGTCAAAATCCCTCGCAGAAAAACTGGATAACGGAAATCCGGGCGGACGAACCCTTACCGTAATGGAACTGCCGGACAGCACCGACCTGAGTGGTGCGGAGATGCCTAAACCGAAAAGCTATATGCAGGACAAGCAGAAGAACGGTGAGGATTTCGATGCCGCAGAAATCTTTGAAGAAACATGGAAATGGCTCAAGGAGCGTGGCTGCGAAAAACTGGTCAGCGCACAGCTGATCCGAAATTATGCCATGTCGATCAGCCGATGGATTCAGTGCGAACACGCTATTTCTGAATTCGGCTTTCTGGCAAAGCACCCCACCACAGGGGCAGCCATTGCCTCGCCCTATGTTTCCATGTCCCAGAACTATATGAAACAGGTCAATAACCTGTGGTATCAGATTTTCCAGATCGTAAAGGAAAACTGTTCCTCGGAATTCACCGGGGCAACACCGCAGGATGATGTTATGGAGCGGTTACTCCGCACCAGGAAAGGAATCTGATTATGTTTGAAAAAGTAAATCCGAGCCATCCGGATAAGGTGGCAGACAGAATCGCAGGTGCAATCGTTGACCTTGCGTACAAGGCAGAAGCCGATCCCAAGGTAGCCGTTGAGGTCCTTATCGGTCATGGTGTGTGCTATGTCATCGTGGAGACCAGTGCGGATATCTTCGCAGAGCAGATCAAACGCATCGTTACCCGTATCGCTGGGTCGATGGCAATCATTTCCGATATTCGTCCGCAGGATGAGATCCTCGCAGGCAATCAGAAAGAGGGCATCCGCTGCGGTGACAACGGTATCTTCCGTGGTGTGCCTGTGACTGAAGAGCAGAAAGCTCTGTCCAAAATCGCAAGGGATATCTACACTTCCCATCCCTATGACGGAAAGTACATTCTCGACCAGGCAAGGCTCATCATCTGTCAGAGCAATGCAAAAAGTGTACTTCTGAAGAAAAAGTACAGAGGTGCGGAGGTCAATCCCCTGGGCGAATGGACTGGCGGTACGAATGTAGATACCGGAGCAACCAACCGTAAACTCGGTTCTGATATGGCTGATTCCGTAACGGGCGGCGGTCTGCACGGCAAGGACCTCTCCAAGGCAGATGTGTCTGTCAATATCTACGCATGGCTTAAGGCACAGGAGACCGGAAAGCCTGTGGAGCTGTGCTGTGCCATCGGCGATGATACCGTTGACGGTATTCCTTATGCCGAGATCGTGGAGATCGCAAGGAACTACATCCAGTCCATCGGCGGCTTCGAGAAGTTCGCAGAATGGGGGCTGGTATGATGACTACGACAACGGATATGCAGCTCGTCAGCATCGATAAGCTGATCCCTTATACAAATAATGCAAGAACCCACTCCCCGGAGCAGATCAACAAACTGCGTTCCTCTCTGCGGGAGTTTGGGTTCATCAATCCGGTCATCATCGACCGTGACTATAACATCATTGCCGGACACGGCAGAGTGCTTGCTGCACGTGGTGAGAACATCACGGAAGTTCCCTGTGTATTCGTTGACCATCTGACACCCGCTCAGAAGAAAGCCTATGTCATTGCAGATAACCGTATGGCAATGGATGCCGGATGGGACGAACAGCTTCTGCGTGTGGAAATTGAAGCATTGCAGGGTGCTGATTTTGATATCTCCCTCACCGGATTTGACGAACAGGAAATCGCAGACCTGTTTGCCGAGGAAAAAGAAGCCAAAGAGGATGATTTCGATGTAGAGGAAGAACTGGCAAAGCCGTGCTTCTCCAAGACCGGAGACATCTGGCATCTCGGCAAGCATCGTGTTATCTGCGGTGATTCCACCGCCCAGGATACCTATACGGCATTGGTCGGCGATTCCAAGGTCAATCTGGTCTGTACTGACCCTCCCTACATGGTTGCCCTCAACAATGCGTCCGGCACGATCGCCAATGACAATCTCAATGATAAGGATGCCTATGAATTCCTTATGAAAGCATTCCAGTGTCTGCATGAAGCAATGGCAAAGGATGCTTCCATTTATGTGTTCTATGCGACCATGAAGGCAAGACTCTTCTACGATGCCTATGAGGATGCCGGATTCAAGGTCGGTGCAGGGCTTATCTGGAAGAAACCGAGAGCGCCTCTCATGCGTACCGACTGGAAATTCAACATGGAACCGATTATCTGGGGCTGGCGAAAAGATGGCAAACACATCTGGTACGGTGACCAGAAACAGAAGGCTGTGTTTGAATTCGATGGTATCAAGAATTCCAAGGCGGATGGTTTCGGTCATCCTTCCAGCAAGCCTGTTCCGCTGATCGCCTATCTGGTGAAGCAGTGTACACAGACCAACGGCATCGTGCTGGATGCCTTTCTCGGCTCTGCGTCCACCCTGATCGCCTGTGACCAGATTGACCGCATCTGCTACGGCATTGAATTAGAGCCGAAATATGTGGATGTGGCTGTGAAACGCTATATCAGCGGTCACGATGAAAAGACGGACGGCATCTATGTCATCCGTGACGGCAAGAAACTCACCTACGAAGAAGCGGTAGCTGCTATGGAGGTGGAGCATGAGTAATATGACTCTGGGCAGTCTGTTTGACGGCTCGGCGGGTTTTCCTTTAGGAGGCTTGATTTCCGGTATCACCCCTGTATGGGCATCGGAAATCGAGCCTTTTCCTGTCCGTGTCACCACCAAGCGGATGCCCTTCATGAAACACTACGGAGATGTATCGGTGCTGAACGGTGCCGAACTCCCTCCGGTGGATATCATCACGTTCGGAAGCCCCTGTCAGGATATGAGCATTGCGGGCAAACGCAGTGGTCTGGACGGCAGCCGTTCCTCTCTGTTCTATGAGGCTGTCCGTATCGTGAAGGAAATGAGGTGCAAGACCAATGGAAAATATCCAAGATTTATCGTGTGGGAGAATGTCCCCGGCGCGTTCTCCAGTAACAAAGGAGAAGACTTCCGATGCGTCCTCGAAGAGATTTGCAAAGTCAAAGACCCTGAGTTTTCAGTGCCTGCGTCTGACAAATGGTCAAATGCCGGAGAGATCGTGGGAGAAGGTTTCTCTGTTGCCTGGAGACTCTTCGATGCGCAGTTTTGGGGAGTACCCCAACGCAGAAAACGTATCTACCTTGTCGCAGATTTTGCAGACGGGTGTGCCGGAAAAGTATTATTTGAGTCAGAAGGCTTGTCTGGGTATACTCCGCAGGGCTTCCGCTCGTGGGAAACAGTTGCCGGAGATCTTGCAGAAGGCACTGGAGAAACAGGCTACCTCTGCTTAAATGACCAGGGCGGCAATCGCATGGATGTGACGGAAGATGTGACCTGCACCCTTCGTGCCGAGAGCCATCATCCACCTCTTGTGTTTGAAAACCATTCACAGGACTGCCGTTACACAGGTCCTTTGACCGTATCCCAGACGGTACTTTCCACCTTTGGGACCGGCGGTAATAATCAGCCGTTCGTATTGCAGACACCGAAAACGCTGAAGATCCGCAGCGGATGCGAGGGCGGCGGCAAAGACGCTCTCATTCAGGATGACCTTTCCGCTACACTTGGAACGCACAACGATCAGACGGTCTTTGTTCCAAAGGCTTACGGCATTTGTGCCAAGGCGAGCCATTCCATGCAGTCGGACAACCCCAACAGCGGATTCTATGAAGCGGATACTTCCCGTTGCCTTGATGCCAACGGCGGTAATCCCAACTGCAATCAGGGCGGTATCGCTGTGGTGGCAGTGCAGGGTTCTATGATCGGTCGAGCGGAAAAGAACGGTCCGCAGGGCAGCGGCATCGGTGAGGATGTTTCCTTCACGCTGAATACGGCAGACAGACACGCAGTTGCATTCTGCGAAAAGGCTGCGACCTTATCTGCCAATGACGGCCCGAAGGGTCCTTCCAGTCAGCAGCTGAAGAATCCGGAATCCAACTTCGTATGTGAGAAAGCCTATGGCATTGACCATGCTGCCTTCAACCAGGGGCAGAATGCGAAATTCGGCTTTGCTGTGGAAGAAGAACTGGAACCGACCATCGTGGCAAAAGGTCTCGGTGCGATTGCATATTCCACCTATTCTTCCAGTAAGGCATCGTTTTTCACGGAAGCCTCTGAGGAGATGGCAAACACGCTGGTGGCTACGGATTATAAAGACCCGCCCATCGTAAATGATGAGGATGCCATGGATTACATCGTCCGCCGTCTGACTCCGACCGAATGTGCCAGACTGCAGGGCTTCCCAGATTGGTGGTGCGATGACCTCGGTACGGATGAACCTACCGCAGAAGAGATTTCCTGGTGGAGCGAGGTCTTTGAGACCCACCGCCGTATCACAGGCACTTCCGGTAAGGCGAAAACGGAAAATCAGATTATCAAATGGCTGAAAGATCCACACTCCGATTCTGCGGAATATAAGATGTGGGGCAACGGTGTGGCACTTCCCAATGTGGTATTCGTCCTGTCCGGGATTGTGTACTATAGCCAGCTGACAGGCGGAATCCTTGGTACAGATTCTGTGGATAAATGAGTTGCTATTCTGGGACTTTAGAGCAATATATGTACTACACCAAATTCAAAGGAGGTAGTTACAATGACCATTGACTACAAAGCAGAAAACAGAAAAGCACTGGTGCAGGCCATCAGCGAGTTCACCGGAGCAACGGCAAAGTACCTCGGAATGCCGAGTGCAGCCTACCAGATCGATTACTTCACGGTTACCAAGGAAGGCAATCTGGAGTTCGATGACCGCGCCGACAGTGAGGAGATTGAAAATCTCATCGAGCATCTTGCAGGAGCTGGTTTCCTTGCAGAGACCAAGCAGGAAGAGACCGAAGCTGAAGAAACGACCGGGCTGACCATTTCGATGCCACTCAACAAGGCTGCGGTCGGAAACCTTACAAGACTTCTGGATGCCAAGGGCAGTCTGATCCGCAAGGCACTGGGCATCACCGACACCCGCATCGAGATTTCCGAGGATAAGGTTTCCTTCCCTTGGTTTGAAACCATCCCTTCCCCGGAAAAACTGGATGCCTACACCAAGTTCATTGCAGCCCTTTGTGAGATGAGCGTGAAAACCAAACGTGTGACGGCAAAGGAAAAGGAAGTCGACAATGACAAATACGCATTCCGCTGTTTCCTTCTTCGCCTCGGATTCATCAGAGCGGAGTTCAAGGCAGAACGCAAGATCCTCCTTCAGAACCTGACCGGGTCGGCCGCATTCAAGAGCGGTGTCAAGAAGGGCGGTGATGCAGAATGATGTTCCCTGCAAGAGCAATCGTTGAACGTATCAAAAGAGAGTATCCTTCCGGCACCCGCGTGGTGCTGGTGGAGATGAATGACCCTTACCGCACTATGCCGGAAGGTCTGAAAGGAACGGTCAGCTGTGTGGATGATACCGGAACGATTCATGTGGATTGGGACAACGGCTGTCACCTCGGCATCGTCTACGGCGAAGATTCCTGCAGAAAGGTGGTAGACGGTAATGACTGAAACCATCCGCAAGCAGATCCTTGCAGTCCGGGACACCGCTCTCACCAATATGTTCGATGTGAACATGGTGCAGCGCATCGCCAATGACATGGGATTCTACGAACTGGTCATCTATCTGGAAGACCACCGCAGAGAGTATGCCCACTTCATTCTGACCGGAGAGACCGATTGATTGGAGGGACAGACCATGTGGCATGAAGGTACGATTGGCATTCCGATGCAGGACGGCGGTTACAAGATTGCCCATTACTGGGTAAAGTCCTTTGACGAGGGCAGCAAGTGGGGCATCAACGGCGGCAGGATTTCCAAACTGACGATCAAGATTGACGGCAAGATTACCGCCAACTATGACAGGGGCTGGGACATCGAGCTGGATGAGGGACTTCCCACGCAGATGGCCTATTGCATCCTTTTAGAAAATTACAACTGATACTGAGGAATTGAATATTCCCGGATACCGAGCCGAAAGGCTCTGTATCTCGTTATGTGAGCCGCAGGAATGCGGTTATTTTTATGCCATTTGGGAGGTGAGCCTTTGAAGAAACTGAAGAAATATAAGCCAACAGAGTTCATGGCAAAAGGCTCTCACTACGATAAGTCGTCTGCGGATTATGCTGTAGCTTTTATCCAGGAACTCTGCCATACGAAAGGCACATGGGCAGGAAAGAAATTTCAGCTGCTCGACTGGCAGGAACAGATTATCCGTGACATCTTCGGTACGGTAAAGCAGAACGGCTATAGGCAGTTTAATACCGCCTACATCGAGATACCGAAGAAGAACGGAAAATCGGAACTGGCAGCGGCGGTGGCACTCCTTCTCCTCTGCGGTGACGGCGAACAGAGAGCCGAGATATACGGCTGTGCAGCAGACCGCAATCAGGCGAAGATCATCTACGATGTTGCCGCCGATATGGTCCGTTTCTGTCCGGCACTGGAAAAGAGGGTCAAGATACTGGAGTCGGCGAAAAAGCTGATTTATCTGCCGACCAATTCCACCTACCAGGTGCTTTCTGCGGATGTTGCAAACAAGCACGGCTTCAACACCCATGGGGTCATTTTTGATGAGCTGCATACCCAGCCGAACCGCAAATTATACGATGTCATGGTGCAGGGTTCCGGTGATGCCAGAATGCAGCCGTTATATTTCCTGATCACCACTGCCGGAAATAATACGGAGAGCATCTGCTACGAAGTACATCAGAAGGCACTGGATATCATGTCCGGGAGAAAAATCGACCCAACATTCTACCCTGTGATCTATGGGGCAGGCACGGATGAGGATTGGACAGACCCCAAGGTCTGGAAGAAAGCCAATCCCTCCCTCGGAGAAACGATTGGTCTGGACAAGGTGCAGGCAGCCTGTGATTCGGCAAAGCAGAACCCCGGCGAGGAGAATTCCTTCCGTCAGCTGAGACTGAACCAGTGGGTAAAGCAGTCTGTCCGGTGGATGCCTATGGACAAGTGGGATGCCTGTGCGTTCCCTGTCAACCCAGAGGAACTGGAAGGACGTGTCTGCTACGGAGGACTTGACCTTTCCAGTACGACCGACCTTACCTCTTTCTGCCTGGTATTCCCGCCGGAAGATGAATATGAACCGTATTACATCCTTCCGTACTTCTGGCTGCCGGAGGATACGCTTCCTCTGCGTGTCAATCGAGACCATGTGCCGTATGACCTGTGGGAGCGGCAGGGATTCATTCAGACAACCGAGGGCAATGTTGTCCATTACGGTTTTATAGAGAAATTCATCGAAAAACTCGGTGAAGTCTACAACATCCGGGAGATCGCATTTGACCGCTGGGGTGCTGTGCAGATGGTGCAGAATCTTGAGGGTATGGGATTCACGGTCGTTCCTATGGGACAGGGATTTGCCAGTATGTCTCCTCCGACCAAGGAACTGATGAAGCTGACCCTGGAAAAGAAACTGGCACACGGCGGGCATCCGGTACTCAGATGGAACATGGATAACATCTTCATCCGTACTGACCCTGCCGGAAATATCAAGGCAGATAAAGCAAAATCTACAGAAAAGATTGACGGTGCGATTGTCTGCATCATGGCATTGGACCGTGCGATCCGCTGTGGCAACGATACAAGTGAGAGCGTCTACGATACCCGTGGGCTGCTCGTATTCTAAAAGAAAGGACTGGTGAGGGCTATGGGAATTTTAAGTGGAATCTTTCGGTCGAGGGATGCTCCCTCCAACAGAACGGCCGGCAGTGCCTACAGCTTTTTCATGGGCAACAGTACGGCAGGAAAGCGTGTGAATGAACGCTCTGCCATGCAGATGACGGCAGTCTATTCCTGCGTAAGGATACTGTCCGAAGCGGTGGCAAGTCTGCCCATCCATGTTTATAAGTACAACGAAAGCGGCGGTAAAGAGAAGGCTCTTGACCATCCGCTTTATTTTTTGCTCCATGACGAGCCAAACCCGGAGATGACATCCTTTGTGTTTAGGGAAACGCTGATGACCCATCTGCTCCTGTGGGGCAATGCCTACGCACAGATCATCCGCAACGGAAAGGGCGAAGTGGTCGGTCTGTATCCGCTGATGCCTGACCGCATGAGGGTAGACCGGGATGAACACGGGCAACTTTACTACGAATACAACCTTTCTTCGGATGATGCACCGACCATGAAAGGCAGCACCGTGGTTTTGAAACCATCCGATGTTCTTCATGTTCCCGGTCTCGGTTTTGACGGTCTTGTTGGTTACAGTCCCATCGCTATGGCGAAGAATGCCATCGGCCTTGCCATTGCAGCCGAAGAGTACGGCAGTAAGTTCTATGCCAACGGTGCTGCACCGAGCGGTGTGTTGGAACATCCGGGAACGATCAAAGACCCGTCCCGTGTCAGAGAATCTTGGACACAGACCTTTGGTGGCAGTGCCAATGCCAACAAGATAGCTGTACTGGAAGAGGGCATGAAATATACCCCTATCAGCATCAGCCCCAATGAAGCACAATTTTTGGAAACAAGAAAGTTCCAGATCAATGAGATTGCTCGAATTTTCCGTGTACCTCCGCATATGGTCGGAGACCTGGAAAAGTCGAGCTTTTCTAATATCGAGCAGCAGAGTTTGGAATTCGTGAAGTACACCCTCGACCCGTGGGTATCCCGCTGGGAACAGAGTATGATCCGTTCCCTTCTGACTGCTGATGAAAAATCCACATATTTCATCAAGTTCAATGTGGATGGTCTGCTCCGTGGCGATTATCAGAGCCGTATGAACGGCTATGCCATCGGCAGACAGAACGGCTGGATGTCAGCAAACGATATCCGTGAACTTGAGAACCTTGACCGTATCCCTGCCGAACTCGGCGGTGACCTTTATCTCATAAACGGCAACATGACCAAACTGCAGGATGCGGGAATTTTTGCAGCAAGTGGAAAGGAGGAAGATTCCGATGAAGAAGTTTTGGAACTGGACGAATCAGAGCCAGACGGAGACACAGCCGGAACAGAGGATTCTCACGCTGAACGGCACCATCGCAGAGGAAAGCTGGTTTGACGATGATGTCACTCCACAGCTGTTCCGTGACGAACTGGAATCCGGCGGCGGTGATATCACCGTGTGGATCAATTCTCCCGGCGGTGACTGCATCGCTGCGGCACAGATCTACAATATGCTCTCCGATTACAAGGGGCATATCACTGTGAAGATTGACGGCATCGCAGCCTCGGCAGCATCCGTTATTGCCATGGCAGGTGATGAAGTCCTTATGTCCCCGGTTGCCATGATGATGATCCACAACCCGGCAACGATTGCTATGGGTGACCATGCTGAAATGCAGAAGGCCATCGATATGCTGACCGAAGTAAAGGAATCCATTATCAATGCCTATGTGGTAAAGACCGGGCTGTCCCGTGCAAAGCTGTCCCATCTTATGGATGCGGAGACTTGGATGAATGCAGGCAAGGCTGTGGAACTCGGCTTTGCAGATGGTGTTCTGGAAAGAGCATCTGACACTCCTGCACAGGAGAATGCCGTCACCGATGTCATGTTTTCCCGTAAGGCTGTGACCAATGTACTCATGAACAAGATGACTGCCAAGTATGGCGCATCTGAAAAAACTCCCGGACAGCAGGCAGATATCCCTGCCCCGGAAGAAGTCAACCATGGCTGTTCCGCAAAAGAACTGCGTGACCGCCTCGACCTTATCGAAAAGATTATTTGATTGGAGGAATTCGTAATGAATATTTCTGAGATGATTAAGAACCGTGCTGACCTGGTAGGTCAGATGAGAAACTTCGTGGATACCCATGAGGACAAGGGTGGCAAGCTGTCCGCCGAGGATGCCGCTACCTATGCAAAGATGGAGGCTGAATTCGAGCAGCTCTCCGATGCCATTTCCCGTCAGCAGAGAGCGGATGCCCGTGAGGCAGAACTCGCTAAGCCTGTCAATTCTCCGATTACCGGAAAGCCTTACGTTATGGGCTCACAGCCGGAGGAAAAGAAGGGTCGTGCCTCCGATGCCTATAAGAAGGCAATGCTCACTGCCATGCGTACCAACTTCCGTCAGATCTCTGATGTCCTTTCCGAGGGTGTGGATGCTGACGGTGGCTACCTTGTTCCTATCGAGTACGACCGCAGACTGATCGATGTTCTGGATGAAGAGAACATCATGCGTGGCCTTGCTACCAAGATCACCACTTCCGGTCAGCACAAGATCAATATCGCAGCAACCAAGCCTGCCGCTGCGTGGATTGAGGAGGGCGGTGCGCTCACTTTCGGTGATGCCACTTTCGACCAGACCTTCCTCGATGCCTTCAAGCTTCATGTTGCCATCAAGGTGACTGAGGAACTGCTCTACGACAATGCGTTCAATCTGGAGAACTACATCATCACCCAGTTCGGCAAGGCACTGGCAAATGCGGAAGAGGATGCATTCCTCAACGGTAACGGTGTCGGTAAGCCTGTGGGCATCTTCGATTCTGCCAAGGGTGGTCAGGTCGTGAACACTCTGACTGCGGCGATCAAGTCTGATGATATGCTCGACCTGGTCTATGGTCTGAAGCGTCCTTACCGCAAGAACGCATCCTTCATCATGAACGATGCGACCCTCGCACAGCTTCGTAAGCTGAAGGACAACAACGGTGCCTATATCTGGCAGCCTTCCTACCAGGCAGGCGAACCTGACCGTATCCTCGGCTACGCTGTCCGCACCTCCGCATATGCACCTACCGATGCCATTGCCTTTGGTGACTACAGCTACTATAACATCGGTGACCGTGGCTCTCGTTCCTTCAAGCAGCTGAATGAACTGTTCGCCGGAAACGGTATGATCGGTTTTGTTGCCAAGGAGCGTGTGGACGGCAAGCTGATTCTGCCTGAGGCCGTTCAGATCCTCAAGCTGAAGAGCGAGTAAGAATATCGGAGATGGGGTAGCAATTCGTTACCCCATCCCTTGATTTGGAGGTGATGCCCGTATGGTTACGGTAGAAGAAATGAAACAGTATCTGCGTATCGACTTTTCCGAGGATGACGGCCTTCTGGGCATCCTCATTTCCTCCGCAGAAGAACTGTGTGCCAGCGTTGCCCGTATCCCCGTGGAAGAATACCTTTCCCTTTCAAATGATAATGCCAAGACTGCTGTTTTATATGCGGTGGCATATCTGTATGAACACCGGGAAGAAGCCGACCATCATCAGCTGACGATCGATCTCCGTTCCCTGCTGTTCGGTTTGCGGAAGGAGGGGTTCTGATGAATGTAGCACTGATGAATCTTCGTATCACGTTCCAGAAAAACACAGTCGTGACCGATGCCATCGGCAACCGCAAAAATGCATGGGAGGATTACTTTTCCTGCTATGCCACCATCAGCAGCGAGAGTGGTGCAGAAACCGAAACTGCCGGACAGACGATACCGCAGGCCAACGGAGCATTTACCGTGCGGTACTGCAAGGAGACCGCTGCCGTTACTTCTGACGGATATCGCATCCGCTGTGGGGATGACCTTTATAACATCAGCTACATCGACCATCAGAACAATAAGCGGAAATCGCTGAAGTTCTGGGTGCAGAAAGTGAGGCGGTAATTATGGCAACGAAGGTATCCATCGGAAATATGGCAGATGCCATCATGAAGGAACTGAATGAGTATGCCGATACGACCGCAGATGGTGTAAAGGCTGCTGTGCAGAAAGCTGCGAAAACTGTGAAAACAGAGATTCAGGCAGGTGCGCCTGCAAGAACCGGGGCATATAAGAAAAGTTGGGCTACGAAGAATACAGCGGAGTCCTCTAACAAACTGGAGATCACCGTGTATTCCCGTAACCGATATCAGCTTGCCCATCTGTTGGAACATGGTCATGCCAAGCGTGGCGGTGGCCGTGTGGCAGCAAGACCGCATATCGCATTGGCAGAGCAGTCCGGTATTGAACAGCTGGAACAGGAAATCGAGAGGTGTATTCGCAATGGATAAACTGTTGGAGATTTTGCAGGCAGTGGGTATCCCATTTGCCTACGATCATTTTGCAGAGGGCGAATCTCCAGAACCGCCTTTTATCTGCTATCTGCTGCCGGATTCGGACAACTTCTCCGCTGACGGCAGAGCCTATTACAAGGTCAATGAAGTCCATATTGAACTCTATACCGACACCAAGGACTTGTCGGTGGAGAGACAGCTGGAAGCCGTGCTTGATGAGCATGGTATTTTTTATGACCGCTCCGAAGTCTGGATCGAGAGCGAGAAACTGTATGAAGTCCTTTACTCTTTTGAAATGGAGGCTTAAAAGCTATGGGTAATAAAGTCAAATACAATCTGAAGAATGTCCATGCAGCCAAGATGACGGAGTCCGTGGTTGATGGTGTTACCAAGTACACCTATGCTGCTCCCCAGGCGATCCCCGGTGCGGTCAGTATCAGTCTGGATGCCGAGGGCGATTCCAGTCCTTTTTACGCTGACGGAATCGTGTATTTCCGTTCTGTGGCCAACAATGGCTATTCCGGCGAACTGGAGATTGCTCTTATTCCTGAGTGGTTCCGTACCGATATCCTGCAGGAAAAGCTGGATTCCAATGGTGTGCTTGTTGAGAAGTCCGATAATGCGGAGAGCGTGAAATTTGCGCTGCTCTTTGAGTTTGACGGCGATGTCCGTGCCATCCGTCATGTTATGTACAACTGTACCGCATCCCGTCCTTCCATCGAGTCCGAGACCAAGGAGGATACCATTGAGCCTGGTACTGAAAAACTGTCCCTTACCGCTGATCCCCGTGAGGATGGTCTGGTCAAGAGCCGTACCGGAGATACCACTTCTGCGGAGACTTATCAGAACTGGTACAAGGCGGTATATACCCCTGTGGAAGAGTCCAAGGGCTAATGGAGGTGTGAGTAATGCTTCAGAAAACTGTCAAAGTCGGTGATAAGGAGGTAGCGTTCCGCTCCTCCGCTACCATCCCTCGTTTATACCGCATCAAGTTCAAGAGGGATATTTTCAAAGACCTGTCCAAACTGGAACAGTCCTACAAGGGCAAGACCAGTGAGGGCGGGTCTTTTGAGATTGAAGATCTGGAGATATTCGAGAACGTAGCATATATCATGGCATTCCATGCAGACCACAACATTCCGGATAATATTGATGACTGGCTCGACCAGTTCGAGATGTTCTCCATCTATGAAGTGCTTCCCGAGATCCTGGAACTCTGGGGTACGAACCTCATCACGGATGTTCAGTCTAAAAAAAACTTAACCGCAGTAGCCGGGAAATGACAACGCCCTTATTCCTCCTGCGCTGTACGGAAATCGGCATCAGCATTGCCGACCTTGACCTTCTGACTATCGGTCTTGTGATGGATATGTGGACGGAAAAAGGCAACGACAGTGCGAAATACAGCACGACCATTACAGCGGGTCAAGAGGAATTTGATAGATTTTAGCGAGGAGGTGAGCAGGCATGGCAGGCAGAATTAAGGGCATCACAGTCGAAATCGGCGGCGATACCACAGGTCTTGAAAAAGCCTTAAAAAGTGTCAACAGCACGATTAAAACCACACAATCAAGCCTCAGAGATGTCAACAAGCTGTTGAAGATTGACCCGTCCAATACCGAATTATTGGCCCAAAAGCACAAGCTGTTGAAGGATGCCATTGCCGCAACCTCGGAGAAGCTAGAGGCATTAAAGAAGGCACAGGAGCAGGCTAAGGCACAGCTGGAAAGCGGTGACCTTGGACAGGATAAATACGATGCCCTGCAGCGTGAGATTATCGAGACCGAACAGGAACTTAAGCATCTGCAGGAGCAGGCTATCGAATCGAATACCACACTTGCCAAGATTGAGGAAGTCGGCGGTAAGCTGGAAACGGTCGGCAATAAAATGACAAGAGTCGGTCAGAAGCTGCTCCCTGTAACAGCAGGCATCACGGCTCTTGGAACGGCAGCAGTAAAGACTACCGCAGATTTTGATTCCTCTATGAGTCAGGTGCAGGCAACCATGGGTATTACCAAGGATGCCATGTCCGACTTGAACGGAGAGTCAGTCAACACGATGGATGCCCTCCGTGACTTGGCAAAGCAGATGGGTTCTGAGACGGCATTCTCCGCAAGTGAGTGTGCCGATGCCATGAACTATCTGGCACTTGCCGGATACGACACGCAGGAAATCTACGATACACTTCCGATCGTTCTGAACCTTGCGGCAGCTGGCGGTATCGACCTTGCGTCTGCATCCGACATGGTCACCGATGCTATGTCTGCACTTGGTATGGAAACATCCGAGGCAGATACCATGGTAGACCAGATGGCAAAGACCGCGTCCTCGACCAATACCTCTGTGGCACAGCTTGGTGAAGGTATCCTTACCATCGGTGCTACGGCACGAACGGTTAAGGGCGGTACGGCTGAATTGAACACGGCACTTGGTATTCTTGCCAATAACGGTATCAAGGGTGCCGAAGGTGGTACGCATCTTCGAAATGTCATCCTTTCCCTGCAGAATCCGACAGACAAGGCGGCTTCGCAGATGGAGGCGCTTGGTGTTTCCGTATATGATTCCGAGGGCAATATGCGTTCCCTCAACGACATCCTTGGAGACCTTAACACTTCCATGGAAGGTATGACAGCGCAGGAGAAAGCAAATATTATCAGCCAGATCTTCAATAAAACAGATCTGTCTGCGGTCAATGCACTCCTTGCCAATACCGGAGAGACTTGGGATGACCTTCAGCAGTCCATCATCGACAGTGGCGGCGCTGCACAACAGATGGCAGATACGCAGCTGGATAACCTTTCCGGTCAGCTGACCCTGTTAAAGTCTGCACTGGAAGGTCTGGCTATTTCCTTCGGTGAAATTCTTATGCCGATTGTCCGCAGTGCCGTGGAGAAGATCCAGGCATTCGTGGATAAACTGAACGGAATGAGCGATGCACAGAAACAGGCAGTCGTGAAGATCATGGCGGTTGCCGCCGCCCTCGGTCCTCTGCTCATTGTCCTTGGCAAGACCATATCTACAGTGGGTACGACCATGAAGACCTTCTCGTCTCTGACGAAAGGGGTTGCAAAACTCGGTGTGAAGATTGCCGGAAGCAGTGGTTCTATCACTTCCCTGGGCAGTGCACTTGGCACTGTTGCAGGACCGGTACTTGCGGTCGTTGCAATCGTGGCGGTATTGGTTGCCGCTTTCAAACATTTATGGGATACCAACGAGGAATTCCGTAATGCCATCACCGGAATATGGGAAGGCATCAAAGAGAAATTTGCCGCCTTCGGTGATGCGATCACACAGCGGTTGAACGCTCTCGGCTTTGACTTCCAGAACATCGTGGAAGTGCTGAAGGCTGTATGGGATGGCTTCTGCCAGGTTCTTGCTCCTGTATTTGAAGCCGCCTTTTCTGTTATCAGCACGGTGCTTGGTACGGTTCTTGATGTCATTGTCGGCATCCTCGATGTGTTTATCGGACTGTTTACCGGAAACTGGTCGCAGATGTGGAATGGCATTAAAGAGATATTCTCCGGCATCTGGAATGGAGTAACAGGAATTCTGACGGCTGCCCTCAATATGCTGAAAGGTATCGCTGATGTATTCCTCGGATGGTTTGGCACAAGCTGGGATGCACTGTGGACATCCGTGACCACCTTCTTCTCGAATATCTGGAACGGGATCGTATCCTTCTTCTCAGACATCTGGGAGACCATTAAAAATGTGGTTTCCGTGGGCATCCAGTTTATCGGTGCGATCCTGCAGGCTGCATTTGACATCATCACTTTGCCGTTCCGTTTTATCTGGGAGAATTGCAAAGAGATCATTATTTCGGTCTGGAATGCCATTAAGAACACGGTTTCTACGGTCATCAATGCCATAAGCAGTGTGATCTCTACCGTTCTGAATGCTATCAAATCGGTGTTCACTACGGTGTGGAATGCCATCAAAACGACCGTGACTACTGTCCTGAACAGCATAAAAACAACGGTGACTACGGTGTTCAATGCAATCAAGTCGGTGGCAACCACGGTATGGAATGGTATTAAGACCGCCATTACGACTGTGGTCGATGGCATCAAGAGCAAGGTATCCTCTGCATTTGAGGCAGTGAAGAGTACGGTCTCCTCCGTATTCAACGGTATCAAGTCTACCGCCACCTCTGTATGGAACGGCATCAAGAGTGCCATTACCGCACCGATTGAGGCGGCAAAGAATACGGTCAAGTCAGCACTGGATAAGATCAGCGGATTTTTCTCAGGCCTGAAGCTTCAGTTGCCGCATATTAAACTCCCTCATTTCAGCATTTCGGGTAGTTTTTCTATCGCACCGCCAAGTGTACCGCATCTCTCAATCTCATGGTATAAGGAGGGCGGTATTCTTACAAGGCCGACAATTTTCGGTATGAACGGCAGTTCTCTGATGGCAGGCGGTGAAGCAGGAGCGGAGGCGGTATTGCCACTGAGCAATTTTTATAAGCAGCTGGAAAACATTCTTGTCGGCAGACTGAACAACGATAATGTAGAAAAATATCTGTCCATCATTGCAGCGAACAGCGGCAAGGGCATCTATCTGGATGATGGCACACTGGTCGGCAAATTGCTGCCTGCTATTGACAGCGGCCTTGGACAGAGTCAGAAACTGAATGCGAGGTTGAGCCTATGAAACCAGATATCAAAATAAACAACATTTCCATGCTGAGTTTAGGGTGGCTTCGGGAAAGCATCGACTTTCCTACACCTCAGTCCCAGTCGGAAACGATTACTGTGCCGGGACGAAACTCCCCAATCAGATTTACAGAGGCTCTTGGGAGGGTATCCTATGAGCCTCGTTCTTTTGAAATCGTGCTGTCGATGCTCGGCAGCCGTGAAAGATACAACACCATAACAGCGGAAACCGTCAACCGATTTGCGGGCCAGTTTTGTCGAGTTATTACTTCGGAAGAACCGGAATTGTATGCTGTTGGTACACTGGAATGTATTCCTTCCTATAACCCGTTGTCCGGGAAAGGCATTCTGACATTATCCTGTTCGGATGGAGATTCCTATCGTTACCATACGGAAGAGACCGTGCTTTCTGTAACAGGCAGCGGTACGGTCACCTTTCAGAACGACTTCATGCCTGTGATTCCGAAGGTTACTGTCACAACTGATACAGACCTCAGTTGGAAGATCGGCACAGATACTTTTCAGAAAACAATCAGTGCCGGAACATGGGAAATCCCTGAACTGGAACTTATAGCGGGAGTAAATACAGTAAAGGTCACAAGTACGGGCAGTACGACCTTTCGCTATAGGGAGGGACGACTATGAGCATTTTTCGTGTTTATGTGGATGGAGAATTATTCTACCATCCGGGGCTATCCAAACTTGCCATTACGCAGGCACAGGTGTCTGAGGATGCGGAAAGCATTGATAGTCTGACCCTTTCCGCTCCCTACAATCATCCGTATCTGGCTTCCATCCATCCGATGGCATCAATTATTACCTGTAAAAAAGGTGATGATATTGTGTTTGAAGGTCGTGCAATGGATGATGGAGTAGATTTTTATAATACACACACTTGGAAATGCGAGTCGTGTCTTGCCTACTTGAAAGACACCATTCAGCCGCCTTTTTCCTATAATGGTTCGCTACGAGATCTGCTCGAACATTTTATTGATGTTCATAATGCAGCAGTGGAAGAGCAGAAACGGTTTGTCATTGGGAACATCACAGTCACTGATAATAATGATTATGTTTCCTATAGCAATTCAGAATACTCTGTGACGATGGATGCCATCAAAAGCAAGCTACTCAATACCCACGGTGGTTATCTGCAGGTGCGTTATGAAGACGGAAAGAAGTATCTGGACTATCTGGCAGACTTCAATCTGCGTTCCCTGCAGACCGTGGAATTCGGAAAGAACCTCTTGGATGTGAAGATCACTCATGACCACACGAAACGGGCAACGGCACTCATCCCCCTTGGGGCAAAACAGAAGTTGACCAATGAGGACGGCAATGAAACGGAGTCTGAGGAACGCGTGACCATTACCTCTGTGAATGACGGCAAAAGCTATATCTGTGATGACACCGCCGTAAAGGAAATCGGTTGGATATGGGCAAGTGAAGTCTGGGAAGATGTCACCCTTCCTTCAAATCTGCTCCGGAAGGCACAGACCAGGCTTGTTGATCTGGTCAAAGGTATCACCAGTATCGAATTGACCATCGTGGATGAATCAGATACCGGAGCAGATATTGGAGATATTCGCGCGAGGATGTATGTGGAGTGTATTTCTAAACCACACGGAATCAATGGCACATATATTGTACTCACCCGGACAAGAGACTATATGAATCCGTCCAGCAATACCATTACCATCGGTGCAAGCGGAGTGACACTTACATCGAAAACTGCAAAGCAGGAGAGGAACATCGAGACTTTAGAAGAGGATATCTTCAATCAGGCATCAAAGATAGAGGATATTTCCGGGAGAGTCGATGGCATCAATGTGGACGATCTCAAGCTGCAGGTGCATGAGTGTTATTCGGAAATTTCTAAAACATCCAGCGAAATCATCGGTACGGTACAGGATACCTATATTTCCAAATCCGATATGGAAATGATACGGCAAGATTTCCAATCCAGCATCACTCAGAACAGCAGCGAGATTCGTATGGATTTCACCGCTGTCACTGATGAAATAAAGGGAAATGTCGCAGCTAATCAGCAGCTTCTGGAAGAATATATCCGTTTCCGAGGGGCACTCATCGAACTTGGCAAGGTTGGAAACTCATTTACGGCAGAACTGTCTAATGAACAGCTTGCATTCAAGGAGAACGGACAGACCATTGCTTATATCTCAAACCAGTCACTGGTCATCACCAATGCCGAGATTCGGTACAGGCTGTCTCTCGGTACGGAAGAACGAGGCTGGTTTGATTTTATTCCGAGAAGTTCAGGAAACCTGTCCATTGTTTGGCGTGGTGCGGTGACATCATAAGGAGGTGTGATTTATGGCTTCAAGCGGAAGTATTACAACAAATGAAGTGGAGGGGCGCTCCCTAACTTTATCCTGGATATTAAGCAGTCAGAGTGTTGAGAAAAACACTTCTACGATTTCATGGACGCTGAAAGGCTCTGGCTCTGCAAGCGGATATGTTATGTCCGGTGCATTCAAGGCTGTCATCAATGGTGTGACTGTTTATACAAGTGAACCTCGAATCGAACTGCGAAACACCACAACTGTGGCCAGTGGAACAGCTACGATTGCACACAATTCGGATGGTACGAAGTCCTTCTCCTTAAGCTGTGAGGCAGGTATTTATACCTATGCTGTCAGTGCAACCGCAAGCGGAACACATACACTTACCACAATTCCGAGAGCATCCACCATTTCGGCAACCAATGCCAATATGGGTTCGGCATCAACGATCACGATTACAAGGGCATCGTCCTCATTTACACACACACTGACATATTCCTTTGGCAATGCCACTGGAACGATTGCAACAAAGACCACATCTACATCGGTATCGTGGACTCCGACATTGACTTTGGCAAATCAGATACCAAATGCGGTGTCCGGCAAGTGTACGATTACCTGCAAGACCTATAGCGGCACTACGGAAGTCGGCTCAAAGACCTGTACTATGACTCTTACAGTGCCGTCTTCGGTGAAACCGACTATTACAAGTCTGACAGCGGCAAGAGTGGATGGCACGGTACCGACCTCATGGGAAATCTATGTACAGTCGAAGTCAAAAGCAACGCTCACCATCAATGGTGCGGCTGGAGCATACGGCTCAACTATCTCCTCCTACAGCATCACGGGAGGCGGTTATTCCAGTACGGCATCATCGTTCACGACTGGATTTTTGAATACATCAGGAACGATTACTTTTACGGCATCTGTTACGGATTCAAGAGGATGTGTGTCAGCTAATGCTACGGTAACGATTACTGTGGTGGCATACTCTGCACCGAGTTTTTCCAAGTATATCTCCCAGAGATGCAATAGTGCAGGAACAGCCTCCGATAGCGGCACCTATGTCAAATCTACGGTCAACTTCAGCTATGCATCCTGCAGCAGTAAGAATACGATCACCACGGCAACCTACTACAGGAAAACAACCGAAACATCCTGGACAAATGCCAGTAAGACATTCACCTCCGGTACTGCATTTACTTTTGGCGGTGGAAATATTTCTGCAGAATCTTCCTATGAAGTCAAATTCAAGCTGACGGATGCTTTTACCAGTATTGAGGTTACGGATACTCTGTCCACAGCATCGGTTGTTATGGACTTTAAGAGTGGTGGCCTTGGGGTTGCTGTGGGAAAGGTTGCAGAAACAGATCAGTGCTTTGAGGTGTCAGATGCATGGGATGTGAAGGTGTATGGAATGTTGTTGGAGGCTTACATCAAAGCTAAAGCGCCCGCAAGTGCTGGAATTGCCTATGCGACCTGCTCCACGGCTTCCGCTACGGTTGCCAAGGTTGCTGTCTGCACTGGCTTCAAACTGACAACCGGGGCTGCAGTATTGGTCAAGTTTTCAAACACGAATAGTGCCGCTTCCCCAACCTTAAATGTGAACAGCACCGGAGCCAAGCCAATCGTGGCATATGGAACTACCGCAATTCAGGCTTATGCCTGGAAGGCAGGCCAGGCAGTCATGGTTGTATATGATGGTACAAGCTGGGTTGCTCTCGTACAGTCGTGGGCAACTACAACCTACTACGGTATCACAAAGCTGTCCTCAAGCACTTCTTCAACAAGTACAACTTTGGCGGCAACAGCATCTGCGGTCAAGGCGGCTTATGACAGAAATTCATGGAACAGCATCACATTGACAAATGCATTGGGGCTTGCCTATGGCGGAACGGGTGCAACTACAGCAGCAGGTGCGAGAACGAACCTCGGTATATCGGCCACTCAGCTTTATACGGGGACTTTGACTACCGGCAGTACGACCTTTAACTACGGCAGCTACAATTTCTATATCATTGTAGGCCAGCCATCATCATCGTCTTCTCGATGTACTGTTGTGATTCCGAAATCTGTCATCACTACCAGTGCAGTGTCTTATCAGTTTGCAGATGAAGCAAATTATTACTCCTTCAATCTTTCGTACTCCGGTACGACAGCCACACTGGCATATAAAGGGCGCAGCAGTTCCGGGCAGATTTTGAAGATTTATGGAATCAACTAAAGGAGGAGATGCTGATGTATATACTACTGAATGAAAACGGATATGTGGAAAGCTATGCTCTTGTCGGCAATCTTGTGGGCGGCATTGAAGTGCCTGATCCGGAAAATATCGAGCATTTTGAATCACACTACGAAGCGTATGGCTTTGCTGAAGGAAAGGTCACCTTCAACGATGTGTGGGAAACGATGCTTGAGAAGGCCAAAAAGGTCAGCGAGATTCGTCTGCTCAGAGAGCAAGAGTGTTTTCCTGTTATCAACAGAGGTCTGCTATGGTACGAAACACTGACCGTAAAGCAGAAACTCGAACTTACTAAATGGTATCAGGCATGGCTTGATGCCACCAACACAGGGGTCATGCCGGAAAAACTGGCATGGCTCTAATTTTTTGAAACGGAGGATTTATCATGAAGGAATTTTGGAACATGATTCAGTTGATGTTCACGGCCGTCGGCGGATGGCTCGGCTGGTTTCTCGGAGGGTGTGATGGTCTGTTGTATGCGCTGATTGCCTTTGTTGTAATTGATTACATCACGGGTGTCATGTGTGCCATCAATGACCACAGCCTTTCCAGCGAGGTGGGTTTTCGTGGTATTTGTCGTAAGGTGCTGATTTTCCTTTTGGTCGGCATCGCAAATATTCTGGATGTTAATGTTATCGGAGCAGGCAGCGTTCTTCGTACCGCTGTGATCTTTTTCTATATCTCCAATGAGGGTGTTTCTCTGATGGAAAATGCAGCACACCTCGGTCTGCCTGTGCCGGAGAAAATCAAAGTCGTTTTGGAGCAGCTCCACGACCGTGCTGAAGATAAGGAGGACAAATAATATGAATATCGTACAGTCTATTCTTACAAAGAATCCCTGCTATACCGCAGGAAGAAAGATTACCGTCAAAGGACTGATGCTTCATTCGGTTGGATGTTCCCAGCCGAAGGCATCGGTCTTTATTAATTCCTGGAATAGTGCATCCTATAACAATGCCTGTGTTCACGGTTTCATTGATGGAAATGACGGCACCGTCTATCAGACTCTGCCTTGGAATCATCGTGGATGGCACGCTGGCGGTGATGCAAACAACACCCACATCGGTGTGGAAATGTGTGAACCTGCCTGCATCAAGTATACCGGGGGTGCATCTTTTACCTGTTCCGACACTGCGACCGCGAGGGCTGTGGCAAAGCGTACTTATGAGGCGGCGGTAGAACTCTTTGCCATGCTCTGCAAGGAGTACGGGCTGAATCCGCTCACCGACATCATTTCTCACAGAGAAGGTCATGCCCAGGGCGTGGCTTCCAACCATGGTGACCCTGAGCATCTCTGGAATGGCCTTAAGATGGGCTATACCATGGATACCTTCCGCCAGGCGGTAAAGGCGAAGATGAGTGGAACTCCTGCACCTGCACCCTCTGTTCCTGAGACTTCCAGTACGCAGGCAACTGCGTTCAAGAACCTGTCTGAGGCAGATGTTATCGCAAAGGTGGGTCCTCTCTTTACTGCTGATCAGAAGAAGAGCGGTATCCTCGCTTCCGTATCCCTTGCCCAGTTTATCCTGGAGTCCGGCTACGGCAAGAGGGAGCTGGCACAGAACGCCAACAACTGCTTCGGTATGAAGAAGTCCCTCTCCGGCAATACTTGGAGCGGTTCTTCCTGGGACGGCAAGAGCATCTATACCAAGAAGACCCAGGAAGAGGAAAACGGCAAGATGATCACCATCACCGCTGATTTCCGCAAGTACGGCTGTGTGGAGGATTCCATTACCGACCACTCTGCATATCTGCTCGGTGCAAAGAACGGCTCTGCATTCCGCTACAATGGTCTCAAGGGCTGCACGGATTATAAGAAGGCGGTGCAGATCATTAAGGACGGCGGTTATGCCACGTCCAGCACCTATGTCAGCAATCTGTGCAGCATCATTGAGAGATGGAATCTCACCAAGTATGATGCCACAGTCAGCACTGCACCTGCTGATAGCTGTCCTTTCCTTGTCCGTGTCAGCATCAACGACCTAAACATCCGCAAGGGCGCAGGCACGAACTACGCAAGAACCGGGAAATATACCGGAAAGGGCGTGTTCACCATCGTGGAAGTGAAGTCCGGCACTGGCTCCGCAAAGGGTTGGGGCAGGCTGAAATCCGGCGCAGGATGGATCGCTCTTGATTACGCTGCCCGCATCTAATTTCATAGCAGGATATCTCGTTTGCCCGTCGTGGAGGCTCGTTCCTCTGCGGCGGGCTTTTTCTGCGTTTATGGGGGTTGTTCTTTTTCCCAAGGTAACAGAGGGATAGACAAGTTCCCTCGGAACGGAGGACGAGACTATGCAAGTAATAAAGATTACTTCCCCTAAACAGCTGCAGTCATCTCCCTCAGAGAGGATGACCAACGAACAGCTTCAGAATGAATATAACTATATCAGAGCCGAGCAGATCACACGAAAAATGCTGGAAAAAGGGATGATTTCCGCTGGTGAATATGACCGCATTATGGCCGAAAATCGCCGTGTATTTTCTCCCTATCTTGCTGATTTATATCCAGATAATGCGTTGCTATAGTGCGGACACAGAGGTAATATGTGACCTACCCAAAGGGAGGTGAGACTTTGAAACGGATAACAAAAATCGAAGGAAATACAGTATTTTTGAATGCTGTGAGAAAGACCCGCGTGGCTGCCTACTGCCGTGTTTCCACAGGTTCGGATGAACAGCTTCTGAGCCTTGAAACACAGAAAGACCATTACGAACGATACATCAAGGCACACCCGGATTGGGAGTATGCCGGATTGTATTACGACCTGGGCATCACAGGTACGAAAAAAGATAAGCGGCCGGCACTGATGCAGATGGTTGCAGGCTGTGAGGATGGACGCATCGACCGGGTTATTACAAAATCCATCAGCCGTTTCTGCCGTAATACTACCGATTGCCTTGAACTGGTACGAAAGCTGCTTGGCTTGGGTATCCCCATCTACTTTGAGAAGGAAGATCTGGACACGGGTTCCATGGAGAGCGAACTGATGCTTTCCATTCTCTCAAGCCTTGCCGAGAGCGAATCGGTCTCCATTGCCGAAAATAGCAAGTGGAGCATCCGCCGCCGTTTTGAGAACGGCACCTTCAAGCTGGCATACCCGCCATATGGTTACGATTACATCGGCGATGGCGAATGGGCGATCAACGAAGAACAGGCCAAGTGGGTCAGATTCATTTATTCCGAAACGCTCTCCGGCAAGGGTTCTGATGCGATAGTAGCCGAACTCATAGAACTGGGTGCACCGACCAAGAAGGGCGGCAAATGGACATCCACTACCGTCCGTGGCATCCTTTCCAACGAAAAATACACCGGCGATTGCATTTTCCAGAAAACCTACACGGATGAGCGGTTTAACAGGCACACGAATTACGGCGAGATGGATCAGTTTTATATGGAAGGACACCATGATGCCATCGTAAGCCACGAAGATTTCGAGGCGGTGGCGGCATTGGTTGAACAGCGTGCAAAGGAAAAAGGTATTACCAAGGGCGATGCCAAGTATCAGGCACGATACCCCATGTCCGGGAAGGTGTTCTGCGGAGAGTGCGGTTCACCGCATAAACGCAGGATGAATTATTCCACCCATATCCAGTATCCGGCACTGACTTGCTCTGGGCATCTGAAAGACAAGAACAGCTGCTCCCAGAAGTTCATCCGGGAAGATGCCTTGCAGATGGCATTTGTTACGATGATGAACAAGCTGATATTTGCCCACAAAGAAGTCTTGCAGCCACTGCTTACTTCTCTGCGGAGCATAAGCCAGAAGGATGCTATCAGCCGATTATCCGAATTGGACGAACGGCTGGAGAAGAATGCGGAACGGCAGAATACACTGGCAACGCTTATGACACGAGGCTACCTTGCCCCGGCACTCTTCACACAGGAATCCAATGACCTGCTGACGGAAGCACAGGCATTGACCGAAGAAAAAGAGCATCTGGTGTTCTCGGTCAACGGAGAGATGAAAAAGACCGAAAAGTTGGCAGACCTCATCCGCTTTTGCAGCTGGGGTGAGATGCTGACGGAGTTTGACGGTGATTGCTTTTCACAGTATGTGGAGCGGGTCGTGATACACGAAAGGACCACCGCAGCCTTTGAACTGAAATGCGGATTGACACTGAAAGAAAGGATACGATAAATATGGCAAACCACATCCCATACGGATACAGAATTGAAAATGGTGTGGCGGTCATTGACGAAAGTCAGGCTGAACAGGTGCGTACCCTGTTCAGTGGCTACCTTTCCGGGCTGGCATTAGTACCCGCCGCAGAAGCCGCAGGGCTTACCTTATTCCACAGCGGCGCAAAAAGGATGCTCCAGAACGAGCATTACCTGGGCGATGATTTTTATCCTGCGATCATTGACAGCGAGACCTTTTCCAAGGTCGCAGAAGAGCGAAATCGCCGTGCCGGAGCATTGGGAAGAATCCGGGAGCGGAGAACACCGCCGCCCTGCGAAGCAGAGACCGCCTTTATTATAGGAAAGGTCACCCACAGATACGATGACCCATTTAAGCAGGCAGCATACATTTACAGTCTGATAGAAAGCGAGGTACAGAATGGCTGAGAAAACGATCACCATGATTCCGGCGAGAAAACGAGTCGGCAGCAGAAAACAGGTCACGGAAGAAAAACCAAAACTGCGTGTGGCAGCGTACTGCCGTGTCTCAACTGACCGTGACGAACAGGAAACCAGTTATGAGGCACAGGTGGAGCATTATACAGAATTCATTGACAGAAATCCTGAGTGGCAGCTTGCCGGGATTTATGCCGATGACGGTATTTCGGGTACCAACACCAAGAAGCGTGAAGAATTCAACCGCATGATTGAGGACTGCATGGCATCCAAGATCGACATGGTCATTACCAAGTCCATCAGCCGATTCGCCCGCAATACGCTGGATTGCCTGAAATACATCCGTAAGCTGAAAGAAAAGAACATTTCCGTGTACTTCGAGAAAGAAAATATTAATACGATGGATGCCAAGGGCGAAGTTCTTCTGACCATCATGGCGTCCCTTGCACAGCAGGAATCGCAGTCCCTTTCCCAGAACGTAAAGCTGGGATTGCAATTCCGCTACCAAGCCGGAAAGGTGCAGGTCAACCACAACCGTTTCCTCGGCTACACCAAGGACGATGAAGGCAACCTGGTCATTGTCCCGGAGGAAGCGGAGATTGTTCTGCGAATCTATAGAGAGTATCTGGAAGGTGCAAGCCTGTTCCAGATCGGACAGGGGCTGGAAGCGGATGGCATTAAGACCGCAGCCGGAAGTGATTACTGGCTGCAAAGTACGCTAAAGAAGATTCTCACGAATGAGAAATACATCGGCGATGCGCTCCTGCAGAAGACCTACACGGTGGATTTTCTCAATAAAAAGCGTGTGGCCAACAACGGCATCGTTCCGCAGTACTATGTGGAGAACAGCCATCCCGCCATCATTCCCCGTGAGAAGTTCATGAAGGTGCGAGAAGAAATGTACCGCAGGGCGCACATGGAGTGCGGTCCTGATCAGAAACGCAGAATTTACAGCAGCCGATACGCTCTTTCAAGCATCGTGTACTGCGCCCACTGCAATGACATCTTCCGCAGAATCAATTGGAACAACCGCGGGTGCAAGTCCACCGTTTGGAGATGTCTCAGCCGAGTAGAGCAAAACCGCCCGTCCTGCGCAGCAAGAACCGTGAAGGAAGAACTTCTGCATGAGGTGGTTGTCCGGGCGGTGAATGAAGTCATAACGGGTAGTGCCTCCTTAATCCCCGCTCTGCAGGCAAGTTTTGAGAGATGCCTTGGGGACAGCAACAGTGCAGCTGTGGAAGAAATCGATGCCCGCCTTCTGGGACTTCAGCAGGAACTCCTAAAAATGGCAAACGCAAAGCAGAACTATGATACCCTTGCCGATGAGATTGATGAACTCCGAGCGGAAAAGGAAGAACTGCTTTTGCAGGAAGCCAACAAGGACGGCATTCGCCAGCGCATGGCTGACATGGTTGCCTTCCTTCAGAGTGAACCGGAAGAAGTCACCGAGTACAGCGAATCCTTGGTCAGAAGGATGATTGAGAAGATTACGGTGTACGATGACCACTTTGTGGTGGAATTCAAGTCTGGGATTGAGATTACGATAAACAAGTAAAATGAGAATAACAGTGTGACGCTCAGGCTTCGGTCTGGGCGTTTTTCTTGTTCATAGAAAGTTTATTAAATGAATACACCTTTAATAATTGACAAGGAATGTCGAAATCTGTATAATTTGGGTAGTAAGATTAAATGGATATCCGAAAAGGAGTAGGACATGGCTGGAAAAGGTAGACCAACTGTAGATGATAAACGTGACAACCAGTATCGGGTTCGCCTCAACGATGAGGAAGACCAGATGCTTGCATATTGCAGCAAGGCAACTGGAAAGCCGAAGTCTCAAATTTTCCGAAATGCTCTGTCGGAATACTATATCAATGTTCGGCTGAACGAGTTGAATAGCCAGAGCGAATTTGATGCGATGGAGCTTGACGGTGTCAGCATGAAGCGGGTAATTGAATGCCCGTACTGTGGCGCACCCAATGCAATCGACCTTGCTGATTACAGCACCGATGATTGCACCACTGAACGTCAGATGGGACCGGAAACACAGCACTGGTTTGACTGCGATGATGCGGAATGCGTGACTTGCGGTCGTGCTTTCCGGGTTACAGGTTGCATTACCGAGTATCCCCTGGGGGCATACGATTCTGAGCATATCGAGATTAAGGAGGCCGACATTGTCTGAAGATAGAGATTTTGATTATGTGGTAGGCAAACTGCCGCGCAAAGATAAAGACGGAAACGATACTACCGGAGACCGAATCGGCAAAGGTGGACGCCATCGTGATGACGACACCTACTCCGCTGTGGCTTATGATTTGGAAGTGGTCGACGAAGACCCTACTAAAGTTGTCCCTCCAGAGCCGCAGGTCATTGTTCAGCGTGAGATTGTTGAGGAGGAAAGAGAACCCCAATGTGTCGAGGATCTCCCGCTTGGTCAGCAGATTGTTTATCGTGTAGCGGAGGCAGCTGTTCCATATGTGGTCGATGGAGTATTTCATTTGATAGGCATTGGTTTTAACGCTGCGGTTGATTACGGAAAAAGAAAATATGCAGAACACAAAGCTGCTAAATTATCTGCTCCGAAGAAACAAACTCTGAAGGTTGATGAGGTGCTGAAGAGTTCCGCAGTTGTTCCTTCTCCCGCCGCCAAGTCAACAGTGCCGGATGAAATTGATGCTGCGTATGAAAACTACAGCGTAAACATGACCAGCGAAGAGGCACAGAAAGAGTTTGTGGATGCGTTTATCCTCCGACTTCTCAGTGAGAAAAAACTCTGGAAGATTGCCCATGCGAACATTGTAGATTCGACCGGAAATATTACCGATGGTCGTGCGATGATCGATAAACTGAGTAGTCCGCTGATGCTTGAGAACATCAACACGATTCTGAATAACAACCCGGCTCTGTTGGAAACCTGGCAGACCGTTGCACTGGAAGATATTCTGGGAAGAGAACTTATAGTTGATTCTTGCTATGTGCCAATTGAGGGGCAGGCTTTGAGACAGAATCTTATGTCTCTTTCTGCGTGAGATACGGAGGGCAATAAAGATAGATGCTTTTATTTTCTACGCTGCTTGAAATCAATGATACAATGACAAAGGATGCCTTTATCCAGTTGGTTCTGGAATGGAATCAAGGCAGTCCTCACGAAGAGAATATTATTCAGGGTATCGAATGGAATGGCGAACGCAATGTAAGATACGGCACCGATACCCTGTGGCTTGCTATTGAAGAATATCGCAACGAAAATATCATCGCTATTCGTTATGAAAAAACAGAGGTTGACGGTGTGGTCTGGGATACAGACTATGTTATGAATTTTAATGACATGAAAATGTCTATCCAGCTTGACCGTAGCTATTTGGAAGAGGCGCTGGTTATTGATCCAACCTTTTCCACACCGCATTTTATCACTCTACTGATAGAACACGGCTATTTGAAGGATGATGGAATTTTGCCAATGCTCCGCAAGCCGATTTTCATTAAAGCTGATAATGTCGACTTGTTGACGGATGTAATCAATGGCACTTCAAGGTATAGACTCCCTGTTGTGTATATCTCCAAAACATACTACGGTGAAGATCCGGTGGATATTTGGAAATTGGCTGGAAGGCTGAAAGGTGTTGCTCATGTGCTTGTGGAAGAAGGCAAATGGTTAAACAACAGAATCCGTCGGCAGTGTGATGACAAAAATGAATTTAACGGCGCTATCGGTGTATACTTCCCAAATAGTGCATATGGTCATAAAAAGTATCTATATCGTGCATACGATGGAATTGATGCTGTTCTGTCTGAAAAGGTTATTCGTAGTGTAATTCAGTACTGCAACGCTCAAATGATGGATAAGCTGTATACTTGGCAAGGCGTAAATAATGCACTTCTTAGAGATCGGTTGAGTACGAGAGGTGCAGAGTTACTTGCGGCCGAAACAGAAAAAGACCGTGTTGCAGCTGAAGCTGATGAACTGATTGAATCAGTGGATGAGGATATCCAAAAACTGAAAAAACAGGTCGAAGAATTGACCCGTGCAAATGAAATTCTTACATACGAGAACCAAGGGTTGCGTTCTAAAATGAGTAGTGCAGACAATATGCCGATACTGTATTTGGGCGAAGAGGAAGAGTTTTATCAAGGCGAAATCAGAGAGATGATTCTGGACGCTATTGCTGAGAAACTCAAAAATCTTGGTGAGAAGACAAGAAGATGGGATGTTCTGACTGATGTGCTTAATGCTAACGATTATCAGAATATTCGAGACGAAAGAGAACGCACCGTGAAGATTTTGTTTAAGGATTACAAAACCTTATCGGCTTCAATGCGTCAGCAGCTTTTAGAATTGGGCTTTGAGATTACTGAGGAAGGTAAGCATTATCGACTCACCTATTACGGCGATGGACGATATAAAACCACGATTGCTAAGACCGGAAGTGACTGGCGTGAGGGAAAAAACATTGCATCTGTAATCCTTAAGAGCATGATGTGATGGAATAGGCAATAAAGGAGCGCGCTATGAAAGCGATAGATACAGAATTGACAAAGTTTTTAGGGGCAGAGGCTCAATACTATGTTCCTATTTATCAGCGAAAATATAGCTGGAAGAAGGATAATTGCTTAAAATTGATAGATGACATCCTAAAGGTGGCAAAAGATAATGAAAGGCCTTGTCATTTTATTGGGTCTGTCATCTATCTTGCAAAGCAGGACGCGATGCATGCTTCCGCAGTAAAGGAATACTTGGTGATTGACGGACAGCAGCGTCTTACTACAATCTCAATTGTGTTACTTGCTCTTGGGGACTATACAAGAGCGAAAATAGTTGATGATGTTGATTATAATAAAGCAACCACATCATTAGAAAAATTGTCTCGCAGATATCTGACAAATGAGGACGAGACTGGGGATACATATTACAAAGTAAGGTTAAATGAAGAAGACTTCTATGCGTGGAAGAAACTTCTCGAAAATCGAACTAAGCCGGATGATATTAAAAGGAGCAAGATTTTCGAGAATTATGGCATCATCTACAAGGCTCTTTGCGACAGTGATGTTGAACCTCAATTGGTGTATGATGGAATAAAAAAGCTGAGATTAGTCGACATTTGTCTTGTTCCCGAAGATAATGCACAGTTAGTATTTGAGACGGTGAATAGTACAGGATTGCCGCTTTCTACTGCTGACAAAATTCGCAATTTTCTCCTGATGACAGTCGAGCCGTCAAAGCAGACAAAACTGTATCTGGAATATTGGCATCCTATGGAGAAAGCTCTCGGAATGGAATCTGGCGAGTCTTCTCAATTTGAAAGTTTCTTCAATTATTATATGACGTCTGTTTTGCAGCGGCAGTTAGTTGGAGATTATTATGATGTATTCAAAAATTACTACTATGAGAACAAAGCTGCTGGAACAGAAGGAATTGTAAAACAAATCCATCAGTATTCTAAGTACTATACAGAATGGAATACCGCTTCTGATAAAGGCACACGTATACAAAGAGCCTTATATAAGGTCCGGAAGACAGGACAGTTTAAGATTACTCCGGCAATCTTAAAACTTCTCTCGGACAGAAATGATGGTCTCATCGCTGATGACGATGTTGTTGAAATTCTTACAATTATGGAATCGTATTGGATGTGTAGGGGCTATATGTGCGTTGCCAACTAATACTGCTGGACCGGTCTGTATTTCCATGCTGAAGAGCCTTAATGCTACCAATCAGTTAAAATCATTTAAAGCAAATCTATTTTCGTTGACTTGGGCACAGAGAATGCCAAGTGATACTGAAATTAAGGACACGCTCAAAACCCTAAAAATTTATTCATTAAGTTCTTCCAGGACTAAAACAATTCTGGATAAACTTGAGAATAATAGAAGAAAAGAGTATGTTCCTACTTCTGAGTATACAATTGAACATATTATGCCGCAAACACTGTCTGATGATTGGAAATCTGACCTTGGAGCAGATGCGAATCGAATTCATGAAACCTATGTCCATACAATTGGCAATCTTACATTAACTGGGTATAATTCTGAGTATCAGAATAAGAGGTTCTCGGATAAAGTTGATTGTACTGACAAGGCAGGAAATGCCATAGGATATAGACACACACCAATAAGAATTAGCAGTTATTTGACAACTGTAAGCAAATGGGGCGAAGCTGAAATTTTAGCCAGAGCAGAAATGCTATCAGATGAATTAATTGCAATATGGAAGTATCCTAAAAAAGACTAATAGCAGTTGCCTTTTTGAAAGAATTAAAACAACTGCGATTTGTTTCCGAGAACTATTGAAATAAGCCGGGACGGAAGAGATTAGTCGATTTGTTCCCGAGAACTAACAGGGGCAATCTGACATCAATACTGTTTCCTCGTCCCATATTGAGACGGTAGTTCTTTTGTCTAAATAGAGGGGAAATAAACCACAATCAGCGGTATGATTTTGGTGGCTGTGGAATGAACAGCCCTCTATCAAAGAAAGCGCAGCATCGGTAAACTTTGCCGAATAATAAAACAAAAAAACACCTGCCGACAGGCAGGTGTTTTTTTGTGGATTAAAAATCATTCAGTTTCCCGCAGGCGTTCCACGATAGTCAATTTGGCAACGCTGTGGTAGATTCCTAACGGGACCAGAGAGCCCAGCAGGACAAACACCGGAAGCAAAAGGAAAATCGGCAGGATGGTAAAGCGGTAGCTAAAGAACCAGAAGAGATTTTCTACCGCGGAGCCGACCAGCGGTCCCATGAGCAGAGCAATCGCCAGCGAGAGCAGTGCAGCTCCGAGCGAGTAGCAAAGCCCTTCGTAGACCAGCATCTGCTTGAGCTGTCTGCCGGTCATGCCGACCGATTGCAGCATGGCAAATTCCCGCTTGCGGGTCAGGATGCCGGTGAGGATGGCATTGAAGAAGTTGAGGATGCCCACCAGCCCGATGATGAAGCTCAAGGTGCCGCCCAGCATCAGGAACATCGAGCGGAAGCTTTCAAACTGTGCAACGTAGGTCGCCTTGCTTTCATAGTCGAACTGCGGGTTTTGATTTTCGGTGTAGTCGGCAAGGAAGCTTTCCATCGCGGCGTTTGCCTCGTCGGTGGTATCAAAGGCGTAGAGCATGACCGAATCGGTGCCCGAGTCGGTGCAGAAGGTCTGGGCATTGAGGATAAATTCATCTGAACCGTAGTAGCGGTAGGAAAGGGAAGAAGGAACACAGACCAGCGCACAGACGGTGTAATCGACATCCCGCCAGCGTTTGGCGCGGGAGGCATAGCCGGCGACCGTATCCAGATTGGTCCCCTCGGGGAAAACCTCTCCGGTGAGCGGATTATAGTATTCCCATTCCTCCACATAGCGGATGGTGACGGTGTCGCCCACCTTTGCCCAGTGGGAGTCGGGGTGTGGTTCGCCGTAATCATCATCGGAGTAGACAGCGGCAATCGAGCGGCTGCCGTCGGTGTACAGCGGCGAGAGGTCGCCCTCGAGCAGGCGCAGGCGGTCCAATGCAAACGGCTCCATGCCGTACAGCTGAGCATCCTCGGCAATCAGACCTTCCTGATTTTTTTCCTCAAATTTAATCGCGCGGTCCATCTCCTCCCGGCTCATCCACATACCGTGCAGGGTGCGGTAGTAGTCCTCGGTGATAAATTCCTGTGAAGGAAAGGTTCTGCCGTACACTCTGCCGCCTTCGGTGATGCCGCCCTGTGCTTCTACCTCGTCGATGACTGACTCCGGCAGCAGGGTGTCGCCTCCAAAGAGAGTGCCGGTCTGAAAATATCTGGCATCAGCCAGAACGAAATCGCTGGTGACAAAGTTGGCAAGATATTTGTCCATGTCAAAGCCATTGGTAAAGGTGACAGTGAGGTTGAGCAAGACGACAGCCAGCGACAGGGAGAGAACGGTGACCACCGTTTTGGTGCGGTTGCGTCCCAGGTTGGATTTTGCCATTGAGAAGAGCGAAAGGTTTTTTACAGAACGTTTTTTCTTGCGCTTGATGTTGCTGCCCTCGGTGTAGCGGACGGCTTCCACCGGTGAAACCTTGGCGGCTATCTTTCCGGGACGGTAGCAGGAAAGCAGCACGGTGAAGAGGGAAAACAGCGAAGAAACGATGAAGATGGCAGGGTTGAGGGAAACCAGGCTGACGATGCCATCCAGACGGGAGATGATGACCGGTGTGAGCGCGCCGCCGACAAACCAGCCGCCCACCAGACCGAGCGGGATGCCCAGCAGGCTGAGCAGCAGCGCCTGTAGACGGATCATGCGGGAAATCTGGGAAGGGGTGGTGCCGATGGTCTTGAGCAGACCGTAGAAGCGGATGTCGTTTGCCACCGAAATCTGAAAGACGTTGTAGATAATCAGATAACCGGTGAAGACAATCAGCAGCAGCATGGCAGCAATGGCAAGGATGGTGCCGGGGTCGATGTTTTCTGCCAGCTGAGAGGCGCTGTATCCCCAGTTGACACCAGTGCGGATGTAGTTGTCTCCGTCAGCAGGGCTTTCATCCTGATAGCCGAAGTTGGCAAGCACCTGCTTCATATTCTGATCGATATTCAGAGAGTTTTTGAACATGACGTCCAGGTTCCAGCTGCCGGTCATTCCGTCTTTGGCTTGACCCGGGATGAGACCGACCTCATCATAGATTTGCTGGGCACGGCTGAGCGGGATGAGGATGTGGTTTGCTACCACTGCCTCGTCATATTCCCACCAGCCGCACAGGGTGAAGGTCTGGGTGGTCGTATGACCGTCCACCGGAAAGGTGACGGTAAACTGTGCGCCAAGCTCAGGTTCTACCCCCAGCAGCTCCAGCACGCGGGTGTCGGTGGCAGCCTGGTCGGTTCCCTCCTGCGGCAGAGCGCCTTCGATGGGGTCGCAGTACATCCAGTGTGCCTGCGTAGCGTCCGAGTAACCGACCTCCACATGGGATTTGTTGAAGGGGATGTCGTCGGGCATTCCGACAAAGCGGCGCAGTCCCCATTCCTGAATGAGCGGGTCGGTCTTGATCTGGTCAAACTGCTCCTCGGTCAGATATTTAAAGCTGCCGTGGTTCCAGCCGCCGCACTGGCGGAAGTTGGACTGCTGAAAGCCGTCGTTGATGGAAAGGGCAATGGTGAACAGCGAGGTGAACAGCAGGGTGGTCAAAGCGATGGCAAATACCGCGATGAGGTTCCTGCTTTTGGATGCTTTGAGCTGCCGAAAGCTGAGCGTTCGGATGCAGCGTCTGTTTTTTACCTTCATAACACACCCTCCTTATCGGCGCTCGACAATCTTGCCGTCCTCGATGCGGATGATGCGGTCGGCAAGCTGGGCAATCTCCTCGTTGTGGGTGATCATCACAATCGTTTGACCGTACTTCTGGCTGGTCACCTTGAGCAGACCCAGCACGTCCTGACTGGTTTTGGAGTCGAGGTTTCCGGTCGGCTCGTCGGCAAGGATGATGGCAGGCTTGGAAGCGAGCGCACGCGCGATGGCAACCCGCTGCTGCTGACCGCCGGAGAGGTTGTTGGGCAGATTTTCCAGCTTGCGCTCCAGACCCAGCGTTTCGATGATGCTGTCGATGTAGGAGGCATCGGGTGTCTTGCCGTCCAGCTGCACCGGCAGGACGATGTTTTCATAGACATTCAGAACCGGCACCAGGTTGTAATTTTGAAAGACGAAGCCAATCTTTCTGCGGCGGAAGATGGTCAGCTCCTCATCCTTGAGGGAGAAGATTTCCTTGCCATCCACCTCGACACTGCCGCCGGTCGGGCGGTCCAGTCCACCGAGCATATGCAGCAGGGTGGATTTACCGGAGCCGGAGGTTCCGACGATGGCAACGAACTCTCCCTTCTCCACCGAGAAGTTGACGCCGTCCAGCGCGTGAACTTCATTTTCGCCGGAGCCGTAAATTTTTGTCAGGTTGCTTGCCTGTAAAATTTTCATACCAAATACCTCCATAAAAAAATCTGTATGTAAAGATAACGTTGATCCTTGCATACAGATTATCGCATATCAATCTTTCCACAATCTTTCCAGAAGTCAAAAGAATCTTACAGTTTTATAAGATTTGGGCAGAGCGCGGCAGAAAAACGGAAAAGGTGGAGCCAATGCCCACTTCGGAGCGCAGCTTGATATAGCCGCCCTGGTCGCTGATGATTTTTCTTGCCAGGTACAGTCCGATGCCGACCCCTTCCTCTTCGCACACCGCCTGGGAGCGATAGAAGCGGGAGAAGATTTTGGGCTGCTCGGCTTCTGCAATGCCGATGCCGGTGTCGGTCACGTCCACGCGGGCAAACAGCTCGTACAGCTGCACACCGACGCAGATGCTGCCCGATTCGGTGTACTTGATGGCATTGTCCACCAGGTTACCCAGCGCCTCGGCAGTCCATTTGCCATCAAAATCGGCAGCAGCGGCGGTGGGAAGAACGGTGAAGGTCAACCCTTTTTCGCCGGCTTTACGGGTGTACTGGGCAGCGATTTCATCCAGCAATGGCTGGAGCGGCTGTGGGTGTGGCGAAAGGGTCAGGATGCCGTTTTCCAAACGGGAGAGCTTGACCAGCGAGTCGATGAGAAAGCGCAGCTTTTCGCTCTGCTGGCGGATGGCTTCCACATTGGAGCGCATCTGCGGGGGCAGCTCTTCCTCCGACAACAGCTCGCTGTACAGCATCAGGTTGGCGATGGGCGTTTTGGTCTGGTGGGAGATGTCGGAAATCATCTGCTTAATCTTGTCCTTTTCGACCGTCACATTTTGTGCGGAGAGGGTACAGGAGGAAAGGTAATCGGAAAACTTGGTTTCCAGCGCAGAAAGGCGGCTTTCATCAAAGTGGCTTTCGGCGTAGCTTCCTTCCAATGCGGCATCGAGCATCTGTTCGATGGTGTCCATCGTTTTTTTGGTGCGGCGGCGGTCGACGAGGACAATCAGCAGAGCAAGCAAAATCATACCGACCGCCAGCAGAAGCAGGAGCTTATTGTCCATTCTTTTTCCTCCAGCAGTAGCCGATGCCGTAGACGGTTTGGATAAAATCGTGTGCGCCCAGCTTGTCGCGCAGCCGTTTAACGGTGACCGAGAGGGCGTTTTCATCGACATATTCTGCACCGTCGGTCCAGATGCGGTCGATCAAACGGCTGCGGCTCAGGGTGGTTCCCTGGTTTTCCACCAGCAGGCGCAGCAGCTTCTGCTCGGTTTTGCTCAGTTCCACAGCGGTGCCATCGGTCCAAAATTGCATCCGTTCAAAGTCAAAGACAAATCCATAGTCCCGAAAGATGCTGTCGGCTCGGCTGTTCTTTTTGCGCAGCTGGGTATTGACCCGCGCACGCAGAACAGACAGGGAAAAGGGCTTGGTGATGTAATCGTCTGCACCCTGCTCCAGTCCGTTTACAATGTCCATGTCGGTGTCGTTGGCGGTCAGCAGGATGACCGGACGCAGCGGGGAGGAGGTCTTTATTTCCTTTAAAAAGTCCAGACCGCTGCCGTCCGGCAGATTGATGTCCAGCAGCACCAGTGAAGGGTCGCTGCACAGCAGTTGTTCTCGTGCAGTTTTTAAGTTAGGGCAGGGAATCAGCTGACGCTCTTCCTGCTTGAGTGCACGGCACAGTCCCTGATTCAAACTGAAATCGTCCTCTATAATCAAAATCTGTTCCATGATAGTTCTCCAATCCTTCGATGAGCTTTCCTCTGCATTATATTCCATTTATAACAGAATAGCAACCATTGGAGGATGGCTCTTTCAGACACAAAAAAGCCCTGCCAGGCGGCAGGGCTTTTACGGTTACAAAACGGTTTGTCTAAATCCGATTAGCAGTTGCAATCTCTGTTAGCAGAACCCTTCAGGGAGGTGGAGCTGCCTCTGTTAGCAGAACCTTTCAGGGAAGAACCGTTGTTTCTGCTAGCGGAACCTTTCAGAGAGGTAGAGTTGCTTCTGCTTGCAGAGCCTTTCAGAGAGGTGGAGTTGTTTCTGCTTGCAGAACCCTTCAGGGAAGAAGAGTTGTCTCTGCTAGCGGAACCTTTCAGAGAGGTGGAGTTGCTTCTGCTTGCAGAACCCTTCAGGGAAGAAGAGTTATCTCTGCTAGCGGAACCTTTCAGAGAGGTGGAGTTGCTTCTGCTTGCAGAACCTTTCAGAGAAGAAGAGTTGTCTCTGCTAGCGGAACCTTTCAGGGAAGAAGAGTTGCCTCTGCTGACAGCGTCTTTCAGGCAAGAACCTGCGCTTGCACTTACAGATGCACTGACGGTCAGCATTGCTGCTACTGCCAGGGAAAGTACTTTTTTGTTCATAATATTCTCGCTCCTTTTTTAGTCTGAAAACCCGCTGACTCTCCTAACGAAACCAGCTGGGATATTCAAAATGGTAAAAATGGGACAGATTTACAAAATCTCCATTATATACGGTTTTATTTTAGCACAGCCACACGGCAAAATCAACCGGATTTGGCAGTTGTCACACATTTTCCGGCAACTTTTTACGGCGAATCAACCGTTAGTCAGTAACAACATAGCAGCCGAGATGCTTTGTGTGCAGCAAATAGCCATTTAGGCGCTCTCCATCCTTGCCGATGGTGTATCCTGTGGTATAGTCGGCTTCTACCAAAACCAGTTGTCCGTCCTCATCCAGTTCATACAGCTGCTGGTCTTCATCTGCCTGCAAAAACAGTGTTGCGGTGCGCAGAAGTTCCTGCTCGGCGGTGTCAAAGCGATAAAAACAGTCGGCTTCCCGTCCGGTCTGCTCATAGACCAGCTGAGCAAGCTGACGGTCGTAGTCGGTGTTCAGTGAAAGGTAGATGCTTTCCTCCTGCTGCATCGGAAGCGTCAAAAAAACCTTGTCTTGAAAATCAAATACAGCATTGGCCGACGCGGCTGTTGCAGCTACGCTTGCAGTGCAGACCATCAGAGCTGCTGCGGTTGCTGCTATCCATCGTTTCATCGGAATTCCTCCTTATCGTCCCATTGGTATTTTTACACTTCCCGTAAATATCTTCATTATATACCCATCCAAAGTAAAAAGCAAGAAACGCCCGCTTGGAAATCTTTGTCTTTTCAAAAATTACCGTACCTTACAAATCTGTAAAAGATTTTTTGGTAGTGTTGCAAAAAAAACTTTGACGTGCTACAATGAAAAAAAGAAGGAGATTTCTGCGCGGATAGGGATTGTATCGGCTGCCGAGGCTTCGTCTTTTGTGTGAAACAAATCCGAATCAAAAGGAATGATCGACATGAAAATCGAAACAAAGTGCCTGCATGAGGGTTATACACCCGCCAACGGAGAGCCGCTGACTCTGCCGATTTATCAGAGCACTACCTATAAATATGAGTCCACCGCGCAGGTCGCAAAGCTGTTTGACCTGACCGACGATGGACATATGTATTCCCGCATTTCCAACCCGACCGTAGCGGCAGTGGAGGAAAAGATTGCTGCGCTGGAGGGCGGCGTGGGTGCGCTGTGCACCACCTCGGGACAGGCAGCCACTCTGATTTGTATTTTGAACATCCTGCGTGCCGGCGACCACATCCTGTGTGCTTCCACCATCTACGGCGGCACCATCAATCTGTTTGCCGTGACCCTCAAGCGTTTTGGTATCGAGGTTTCCTTTGTGGATGCCGATGCCGACGAGCAGACACTGTGCAGCCAGATTCAGCCGAATACCAAAGCGGTTTTTGCCGAAACGATTGCCAATCCTGCCATCGCAGTGCTGGACATCGAAAAGATGGCAAGGGTCGCTCATTCGCGCGGTATCCCGCTGATTGTTGACAACACCTTTGCCACTCCGGTCCTCTGCCGTCCTTTTGAGTATGGAGCGGACATCGTGGTCCATTCCACCACCAAATATATGGACGGTCACGCCACCCAGCTGGGCGGTGTCATTGTGGACAGCGGCAATTTTGACTGGACCAATGGAAACTTCCCCGAATTTACCGAGCCGGACCAATCTTATCACGGTGTGGTGTATACCCGCGATTTTGGTCGGGCTGCCTATATCACCAAGGCGCGCGTGCAGCTGATGCGCGACCTGGGCTGTTACCCTTCTGCGCAGGCTGCCTTTTTGCTCAATCATGGGCTGGAAACGCTGCACCTGCGGATGGAGCGCCACTGTCAGAATGCCGAGCAGGTCGCTCGCTTTTTGCAGCAGCACGGCAAGGTGGAATCGGTCAACTACCCGACGCTGGCAGAGAATCCATATCATCAGCTGGCACAGAAGTATCTGCCGAACGGATGCAGCGGCGTCATCTCCTTCTCGCTGACAGGCGGCAGGGAGGCGGCTGTGCGCTTTATCGACAGCCTGAAGCTGGCTTCGCTGGTGGTTCATGTTGCCGATGTCCGCACCCTGGTGCTGCACCCGGCAAGCTCGACCCACCGTCAGCTGACCGATGAGCAGCTGGTGGCTGCCGGCATCCATCCCGGCATGATCCGTCTGTCGGTCGGCATTGAACACGTCGATGACATCATCGAGGATTTGAAACAGGCTTTGGAACAAGCTTGATCCCCCTTCTTTGATGTTCATAATAAACAAAAATTATGGGAGGTATTTGCCATGAAAAAACTGCTTACCCTTGCTCTGGCTGCTTCTATGATTCTTGCCATGAGCGTCAACGCTTTTGCACTGGGAAACTATGTGCTTTCCACCGATGAGGTCGGCACCGAAGAGGAAGAGCCGATTGCAGATGAACCGGAGCTGCCTGCCGAACCAACCGGCTGGGCGGAGCAGAAGGTCAACCCGGACACCGGCGCCGAGGATTTCGTTGGAGTGGCTGCTGCTGCCGCTGCTGCTGCCGGCATCGGATTGGTAGCACTGAAAAAGAGATAAGCTTTTCTGTATGCACCCGCGTCCTGTTTTTAGGACGCGGGATTTTTTTGATTGCGGCAGCTTTTTGGCAAAGGATAGGAGCCAAAACCCTTTGTTTTGCATAGGATGGAGCAGACCGATTCCGAAGAAAGGAGAGGAAAACGATGGAAGTTTTGGTTCAATGGGTTCTGATGCTGCTGGCAATCCTGGGTCTGGTTCAGCTGGGGGAGATGATCTGCCTTTGGTCGCGTCGCCCGAAAAAAAGACCTGCCAGCTTTTCGGTGCTGCCTGTGTCCGGCAGATTGAACGACCCGCAGACAGTTTTGGATTATTTTGAGCAGGTGGCTGCCTGGAGCCCGGAAAGCTGCCTTGCCTTTGTCATCGACTGCGGGCTGGATGAGGAGAGCGCAGCGTTGTGCCGCGGAGCGTGTGCGCAGCACCGACGGCTGCATTTTTGCACCCAGCAGGAGTTTGCGCGTATTTGCAAAGAGACACAGGATGGAGTATACTAGAAAGCAAACAAAAGGTCTGTGAAAAACGCCGCCTGTCTATAAGTAAAGGTGGTGGAAGGAAAAGGGAGAGGTATGCAGAAGGAAAATCTGGTGGAACTGTCCGGCACTGTGGAAACGGTGGTCTATAAAAATGAAGAGAGCGGATTTGCGGTCCTGGAGTTGGACCACGACGGCGAGCTGGTCACTGTGGTCGGCGAGCTGACTTCGGTGGGAGAAGGGGAGATGCTGACCTTGCACGGCAGCTTTCGCACCCATCCCAACTATGGCACCCAGTTTAAAGCAGTGGTAGCCCAACAGCGGCTGCCTGCCAGTGCGAGCGCGATTTTGCGTTACCTGTCCTCGGGAGCCATCAAGGGCATCGGTCCGGTGCTGGCCTCCCGCATGGTGGCGCAGTTTGGCAACGACACTTTACAGGTTTTGGAGCATGAGCCGGAGCGCTTGCGGGAGGTCAAGGGTATCACCGAGGCAAAATGTGAAAAGCTGCGCACCGAGCTGAGCCGGATGTTTGGGATGCGGGCGGTCATGCTGTTTTTGTCCCAGTTTGGGGTCAGCTCCTCCACCTCGGTCGCCATCTGGAAACGCTGGGGGACCCTGTCGCAGAAGATGATAGAGGAAAATCCTTATTTGCTGTGCTGCGACGAGATTGGGATGGATTTTGACAGCTGCGAGATGATTGCCCGCAAGCTGAATATCCCGCCGGACAGCAGCTACCGCATTGAGGCTGCCCTGCAATTCGTGCTGCGGCACAATCTCTACAACGGACATACCTGCCTGCCGGTCGACAAGCTGCTGCCCACCGCCGAGCGTCTGCTCGACCAGAGCTGCATCATGGTGGAAAAAGGGCTGGAGGAGCTGCTGCGCCGCCGGGAGGTTTTGGTGGTGGATGTCAACGGCAGGGACTACTGCTACCTTTCCGAATATCTGGAGGCAGAGCGATTTATTGCCTCACGGGTGCGGTTTTTGCTGGCTGCCGGCGCAGACCCGATCCCGCAAGCCGAGCAGAAGCTGGAGCAGCTGGAACAGTCGGGCGGTATTCAGTATGCCGCTTTACAGCGGGAAGCAATCTTGCAGGCGCTGACCTACCGGCTGTTCATCCTGACCGGCGGTCCCGGTACCGGAAAGACCACCACCATCAACGCCATCATCGACCTGCTGGAGGAGGCAGGGTTGAAGGTCAGTCTGTGTGCGCCGACCGGACGAGCTGCCAAGCGGATGTCCGAAGTGACCGGCAGGGAGGCAAAGACCATCCACCGGCTGTTGGAGGTGGATTTTGCCAACCCGACCTCGCTGCAATTTAAGCGAAACGAAAAGAACCCGCTGACTGCCGATGCGGTCATCGTGGACGAAACTTCGATGGTGGACATCCCGTTGATGCGCTCGCTGATTTGTGCGCTGAAGATGAACTGCCGTTTGATTCTGGTGGGCGACAGCGACCAGCTGCCGTCGGTCGGTCCGGGCAATGTGCTGCGAGACCTGATTCAATCGGAAAAGGTGCCGCAGGTGCGTCTGACCGAAATCTTCCGGCAGGCGCAGAAGAGCCTGATTGTTACCAACGCCCACGCCATCGTCAGCGGACAGATGCCGGACCTCAAGCGGCACGACAGCGACTTTTTCTTCCTGCGGCGGGAAAGTCCCAATCAGGTGCGTTCGACCGTCATCGATCTGGTGGCTGCCCGTCTGCCCAAAAGCTACGGGTATTCCCCTACGGCGGACATTCAGGTGATTGTGCCAACCCGCGTGGGAGCGGTGGGCGCAAACGCCCTCAACCAGAGCTTGCAGGAGGCGCTCAATCCACCGTCTCCCGAGAAGGCGCAGTTTGAAAACAACGGTCGCACCTTTCGGGTGGGGGACAAGGTGATGCAGATTAAAAACAACTACGACATCCTCTGGCAGAAGGAGAACGGCGAGGAGGGAATGGGTGTCTACAACGGGGACATCGGCTTTATTGAGACGATCGACCGACCCTCCAAAACGATGCAGGTGCGCTTTGACGACCGGCTGGCGGAGTACCTGTTCGAGATGGCTCCCGAGCTGGAGCTTGCCTACGCCATCACCGTTCACAAGAGTCAGGGCAGCGAGTTTGATGCGGTGGTCATGCCCATCACCGGCAGCAAGAGCAAGATGCACTACCGCAACCTGCTGTATACCGCAGTCACCCGCGCCAAGGAGCGGCTGATTATTCTCGGTCAGCCGCGCGCCATCGAGGAGATGGTTGCAAACGACCGCAAGACGGTGCGCTACACCAACCTCAAGGAGATGCTGCTCGAGCAGGTGAGCGAATAATTTGCAGCTTAAAGGTGCAAAGCTATTGCAAAGCGGTGGTTGTTTCCTATATAATATAAATCGCAAATCATCAACCGGAAAGGGCTGCGTTTTTTGCCCGCAGCCTCGACGATAAAAGACTCAAATTATAAAAGAAAAGGATGGTGCCGTGTGGACGTAGGAATTGATTTGGGAACTGCCACGGTCATCGTATACATCGGCGGTGAAGGGGTCGTACTGAGCGAGCCTTCGGTTATCGCTGTCAACTTAAAGACCGATTCGGTCATCAGCGTCGGTCAGGAAGCGTATGAGATGATCGGCAAAACACCTTCTCACATCCAGGCAATTCGCCCGCTTTCCAAGGGCGTGGTCTGCAATTACAAAATGACCGAAGAGATGGTCAAACACTTTATCAAAAAAATCTGTAAGGACAGCCTGATCAAGCCGCGCATTGCCATGTGCGTTCCGTCGGGCATCACCAATGTGGAATCGAACGCGGTCATCGACGTTGCCATCGCATCGGGTGCCCGCAAGGTCTATCTGATCGAGGAGCCGGTTGCCGCTGCTATCGGCGCACAGATCGACATTGAAAAGCCAAACGGCAACCTGATTGTGGACATCGGCGGCGGCACCACCGACATTGCCGTCCTTTCCTTAAACGGCATCGTCAACAAAAAGTCAATCAAAATTGCAGGTGACACCATCAACGATGCCATTGTCCGCTATGTCCGCAACAGCCACGGCGTGCTCATCGGCGAAAAGATGGCGGATCAGATCAAACGCCAGGTCGCCAGCGTCTGCTGGGAGGAGGGCGAGGACATCAGCGCACCGGTCAAGGGAAGAAATCTGACCACCGGTCTGCCCTGCAACATTGAAATCAGCCGCTCGATGCTGTACGACTGCGTTATCAAAGAGGTGGAGCAGATCATCACTGCGGTCAAGGAGGTCATCGAAAGGACCCCGCCGGAGCTGGTCGGCGACATCCACACCAACGGCATCACCCTGACCGGCGGCGGCAGCCTGCTGCACGGCATCGCGCCGCTGCTGGAAAAGCACACCCGCATCCACACCGTCATCGCAGAGGACCCGGTCAACTGCGTCGCCATCGGCACGGGAAAATCCTTCCAGTATCTGGACAAGCTGGTGGACGGATTTGTCATCCCGTCGATGCAGAGGGTGTAGCTATGCCGGATTTTCACTATACGATGGAGCAGTTGGCTCCCGACCTTTCTGTGTGCATCACCCGAGACCACCGCTTTGGCACCGATGCCTTTTTGCTGTCCGATTTTGCAGCAGTGCGCCGCAAGGACCTTGCCTGCGACCTGGGCACCGGCTGCGGCATCATCCCGCTGCTGTGGTTCCGCGACCGGCAGCAGGGACCGAAGATGGCATATGGGGTGGACATTCAGCCGCTGGCTGTTGAGCAGCTGCGCTTTACCATCGAGCAATCGGATTTAGGGCAGCGGATGCAGGCGGTGCAGGCGGATTTGTCCGACCTTGCTGCCTTAAAGGAAAAGCTGCCCTTTGGCAGCTTTGACCTGGTCACCTGCAACCCGCCCTACAAAAAGGCGGAGCATGGTATTTTAAGCAGCAGCGACAGCGACATCATCGCCCGGCATGAAACGATGTGCTCCATCGACGACGTGTGCGCCGCCGCAGCAAAGCTGCTGCAATTTGGCGGACGGCTGTGCATCTGCCAGCGACCGGAGCGGCTGCTGGATGTGCTGGAGGCGATGCGCCGCCATAAAATCGAGCCAAAGCGGGTGCGATTTGTGCAAAAGCGCGGGGACACCGCTCCCTGGCTGTTTTTGGTGGAGGGACGCAAGGGCGGCAACCGCTTTTTGAAGGTGGAGGCGCCGCTGCTGATTCAGGACGAGCAGGGCGATTTTTCGCCGGAGCTGCGCCGCATCTACCGTCAGCCGCAGCCGAAAGAATAGGAAATGAGGGAACATTTTGTCAGCTACACTGTATGTGGTGGGTACGCCCATCGGCAACCTGGAGGACATGAGCGTGCGCGCGGTGCGCACCTTGCAGCAGGTGGATTTTATCGCTGCGGAGGACACCCGGGTCAGCCTCAAGCTGCTCAACCACTTTGAAATTAAAAAACCGATGGTTAGCTACCACGAGCACAACGCCCGCGAGGTGGGACCGCAGATTATCAGGCGGCTGCAAAACGGCGAAAACTGTGCCATCGTGACCGACGCCGGTATGCCCTGCATCTCCGACCCGGGAGAGGACCTGGTGCGGCTGTGCGCCGAGAACGGCATCGACACCAAGGTCATCCCAGGACCGAGCGCGGCGGTCAGCGCCCTTGCCCTGTCGGGCTTGGACACCGGCAAGTTTGTATTCGAGGGATTTTTACAGCCGCAGGCAAACGCGCGCAGAGAGCGGCTGGAGGAATTAAAGCTCGAGCGGCGCACCATCATCTTCTACGAAGCGCCGCACAAGCTGTGCGACACACTGAATGCGATGTATCAGGTGCTGGGCGAGCGCAAAATCACCCTGGCGCGGGAGCTGACCAAGGTGTACGAGGAGGTCATCCGCACCACCCTGTCACAGGCGGTGGAGCTGTACATCCAGCGAGAGCCGCGCGGCGAGTTTGTGCTGGTGGTGCAGGGTGCCAAGGAGGAGCAGAAGCTTGATTTTGCGCAGGCGCTTGCGCTGGTGCAGGCGCTGGTGGAGCGCGGGGAGCCGCTTTCCAAGGCTGCCAAGGATGTTGCACGGCAGACCGGCTTTAAAAAAGGGGAGCTGTACAGCGGGTTTTTGGAGATGCCTGCTCAGGAGTAATATAAAAAAGTCGCCCGAGAGGGCGGCTTTTCTTTTAGAGAAAATTGTGGAGCAAAAGCCTCCCCTATGAAGGGGAGGTGGTGTGACAAAGTCACAGCGGAGGGGTGAGGATGGGTTTAAGACCCCTCAGCCGCCCTGCGGACGGCAGCTCCCCTTAGCAAGGGGAGCCAAGGCGGTGGAATGAGCTTCCCCTGTGAAGGGGAGCCGAGGTGGGGAGCCTATAAGGAAAGGGGGAGTTTGGATGCAAACAAAAAAGAATAAAGAATTAGTGCCAGTGGCGAAGCAGTTGAGAAAAAATATGACCAAAGAGGAAAGGCATCTTTGGTACGATTTTTTGAGAAGTTATCCTTTGCACATTTATAGGCAGAGGGTGTTAGGAAAATACATCGTTGATTTTTATTGCGCAAAAGCAAAGTTGGTAATAGAATTGGATGGCTCACAACATTATGATGAGGAGAACATGAAGAAAGATGCAGAACGGACAACATTTCTGGAAGGGTATGGACTAAAGGTTATTCGGATTTCGAATCGAGAAATCAATCAAAATTTTCGAGGTGTGTGTGAGTATATTGATGCTCAAATTAAATTGCATACAAAATAGGAGAACCTCTCAGCCAATTCGATGGAAGAAGCCTCCCCTGTGAAGGGGAGGTGGTGTGACGAAGTCACAGCGGAGGGGTGAGAATGGTTTAACCCCTCAGCCGACTGCGGTCGGCAGCTCCCCTTGCTAAGGGGAGCCAAGATGGTGGAAAGAGCCTCCCTTGTGAAGGGGAGGTGGTGTGACGAAGTCACAGCGGAGGGGTGAGGATGGGTCTAGGACCCCTCAGCCGCCCTGTGGTCGGCAGCTCCCCTTAACAAAGGGAGCCAATCCCCACAAAATAAGAAACAAAAGTTACAGCAAAACAGGGTGGTAACAAAAAAGTTACAGAAAAGGATGGCAAAAGGCAGGCTGCAAGAAAAACGAGTAAAAACCGCATGGTTAAGCGGAAAAGTGTTGATTAACCATCATAAAAAATGACAGGGCTGTTACCAATCGAAGATAAAAATTACATTTTTTTTACGAAAAGGGCTTGCAATTTGGTTTTGGTTGTGTTATATTAGTGGCAGACCAAGGGAGATTGTGGAGAATCTTCCAGAGTCGGACGTTTTTGCTACAAAATGTCGCTTAAACGTCAAAACAAAAACAGCCGCGCACAATAAGCGGCAAAAATGATTTAGGAGGAAGAAAGACTATGAAAAAAGTACTTTCCGTAGCACTGGCTTCTGCTATGGTACTTGGCATGGGCGCTAACGCTTTTGCTATTTCCTACAACAGCGGATCCAATGACAAGGCTGATTGGCCGGACAACTTCAAATTTGATGGTGAACTGTTTGTAACCAACAAAGACGGCGACATCGTTGAGGAAGCTTCCACCGAGCTGAACGACGACGAAAACGTTAACTTCGAACCAGGTGACGTTATCTGGATGCCTCTGTACGCTGACGATCAGCTGTCCTATGACGCTAACTGGTCTGAAGGCAAAGACGATGTAGATGCTATCAGCGATGTTAGACTGGATAACAGCAAATTCCGTCTTTCTGAAAGCGACATTTCTCTCTACTACGATGCAGAGGCAAAAGAGTGGTGGAGTGATTCTAATGCTAACGGCGGTCACAAACTGTCCGAAGCTGAAATCGCTGAAATTGAAGCTAAAGGCTTCAAACTGCCAACCAATCCAAAGGGTGGCGTCAACAAACTGACCAAAGAAGCAGAAGTTCTCGAATACATCGGTTCTCACTATCAGGCAAAAGGCGAGAAAATCGTTTTTGATGGCGTAGAAAGAGAAGTTAAACAGAACAGCCTGAGATTCTACATCAACGGCAAACAGTACAAAACTGTTGAAGCTTTCAACGAAGAAGTTGCTAAAGGTCACTACACAACTAAAGAAGCTTACGCAGTAGTAGATCTCGTTAAGATCGAAGGTACTGACGATCAGATCGGCAAACCAAACGTTGATTCCGAAAACGGTCACCGTGCATACGGTCACTACACCGGCAACATCGACAAGAACTGGTCCA
>OFMF01000138.1_pt1 | contig 67757 bp, 79 predicted proteins | sample 1541771 | NCBI WGS metagenome assembly OFMF01 (sample SAMN04209235, study PRJEB22552) | human gut metagenome | biome: gut; material: feces | host: Homo sapiens | place: USA: Oklahoma
GAAAAATGCTGTTTTTCACCTGATTTTTGCCCTTGCGTAACAAATTTACTTTTTTCTACTATGCAGCACTATGCATAATTATACACCATTTTCATGGTCTTGCATAAAATACATAGCACTGCATAACATAATTTGATACTATAAATCACCTATTTTATAATTAAATTCTTAAAAATTTTGTCCTGCTTTTTCTAGCATTTAATACCCTATATGAGAATATGATATTGTTTGATATGAAGCAGCAGAAAACATTCTGAAACAGCATGTTAACCCATTATATTATATGCTTTTTGCGGAAGGAGTTCAAGCAAATTCTGGTTCATCTTCTCCAAGTTTTTCAAACAACTGCATATTTTCCTTTTTTCAAATTTCTAATTCTTGAAAAATTCTGCATATTTTAGCCCTAAAATTTCACCCTTGCGTAAACCTACAAACAAAGCCAGTAAAATCTCTAAATAAACAGAATGGTATTCATACGCCGCTTGAAGCAATGTCCGTGTCTGCTTTTTAGAATATCCTTCGGTGTATTTGGAATAATGATTTTATAAATCGTCCATGAATACCCCACTTTAATAGAACTGTCTGTATTATTCCATATAAAGTACCTATTTGGTAGGTGCTTATATGCTTTCTTTTGCCATAAAGCACCGTAACATAATTGATTTGTGTGTGTCAATACCTGCATCTATGTTTGTAAACATGGTTTAGTTTCCTTCATCTAACTAATGGACGAAGGAAGACTTGGGAATACGATAAATATTTCCAACCACCCATCATAAATGTTAAACTGTTTTTTCCCAGAGTCAAAAAATGTCAATGCTCGTAAAACGCCCTTATATTTTTCACTATCCAGACAAATTTCATATTCTCCCCAAAATATGTTTTGCTGTAGACTAGATTTTTGATGGTCCGTTTTTTGCTTTGCATATTATATTCTACGTAGGATAATCCTGCTTTCACATTTGCTTTAATCTCCTGTTCCACCATTTCTTGAAAACAAAAACCACCAAGACAAGAAAAAATATCATCTGTAAGAGTAGAGTACAATCTTCAGAAGTGTTCTTGGCGATACAGAATTTATTCTTTTATAAGTAGAATACAGGTCAGTCAAATCCATAGCCTCCACAAACTGACTTAGTAATCGCACAGAATCATTATCCGGAATGATTGTTTCAAGATTTAACGGAAGTTTAAGTTGATATCCGTCTGAATTTTTCGTATAATCTTTTTGTAATAATTTAGTTAGTCGCATAACTTAATTTTACACCAACTGCCGGATTCTTTCGAGGTCTGGCAGTTATTTTTTTGCACCTAGAAAAGGAGCTACGCACTAATTACTTAGTGCGACAGCCCCTTTTCCGTAAAGACTGTTATTTCACAGCCCCTTTCTTTTTCCATTTATTTTTTGACTTACAGAAGAATTTTATTTCCGCCTTCTGCAACTTCTCCATTCACTACATAATAAGCCGCAGCTTCTTCCGGTTTTACATAAATCTGAATTTCTGTAATATCACTTTCTTTTTTATCTGTTTCTTCTGTCCAAGCTTTTTTCACTGCTGCTTTGATTTCATTTATATCATATTCCTGACCTGCATACTGTACAAATACAGTTTCTGCCACTTCTTTTTTTACTGCACCTTTTTTTGTAGCTGCTTTCTTTGTTGTTTTTGTTGCCTTTTCTGTTACTTTTTCTGTCTTCGCCGGAGTAGTCTTTGTTGTTGCTTCTGTTACACTTTTTGTATTTGTTCTTTTCATAAGTGTTATCCTCCTTTTTCCTCTGTCTTGTCATGACGCCTTTTATCATATACCTTTTTGGAAAATATTTCAATATCTTAAAAAAATTAGGAGCTATGATTTCACAGACAAGCACATCTGCAAAATCATAGCTCCTTTTCATAAAATAACAAGCAAAACGATAAGCCGGGTTATGTCGTGAATAATCATCTATCCAGTCCTGCTGTCGCCAGCAGGCTCAAGCGACCCACCTGAAAACGTGACGGGCAGCCACATGGTTTTCTGTTCGGTCTTGCTTCGGATGGGGTTTACATGTGCCCTTTCTGTTACCAGAAAGGCGGTAGTCTCTTACACTGCCCTTCCACCCTTACCGGAATATTCCGGCGGTACATTTCTGTTGCACTGTCCTTAGAGTCACCTCCACCAGACGTTATCTGGCATCCTGCCCTGTGAAGCCCGGACTTTCCTCACCTGACCCCTTTCGGTTCTGTCAGCCGCGATTATTTGTTCTACTTGTTACGCACGGCATATTCTATCATAAGAGCGGTGAAAATGCAAACAAATTTACACATCAAAGCATCCATTTCCTACAAATTCCCGCAAAATAGAATTGCTCGGAATACTTTCACTTGGCACTCCCAGAAAATAATCCAAAAATTTCAGCAGACGTTTTGCTTCTGCGTATTCCGGTTCTTCCTTTGTAATCGAAAACAACAGTGGTTCTGCATAAAGTTTTAAAACTGCCAATTCGTAAATCAAAGCAGAATTAAACATCACATCTGCCGACTCCTGATAAGGGAAAATATTTTCTTCTTCCCCACGTCTTACCGAGTTCCACATTCCTATGGTTGCTTTTGCAGATGCTCCTCTGGTTCTAGCATCACGGACAATCCGCCGTATCAGTCTTCCGTCTGTGGTAGGAATACGGTTGTGCTCATCAATATTTAACTGGGTAAGTGCGCTGATGTAGATTTTAAATTTACTTTCAGAAGGCAAGCTGCTGCTTAATCTATCATTTAAACAGTGAATTCCTTCAATAACAAGCACATCTTCTTCTCCCAGTTTTAGGAAATCCCCTTTATACTCTCTGTGTCCTGTCTTGAAATTAAAACGGGGCAGTTCTACTTCCTCGCCTCTTAACAAAGCGCTCATATCTTCATTAAACTGTTTCACGTCAATGGCTTCCAGACATTCAAAATTATAATTGCCATTGCTGTCCAAAGGCGTGTCTTCCCTGTTTACAAAATAATTATCAACACCGATAGGATGCGGTTTCATCCCCTGCGCTGACAGCTGTATGGATAAGCGATGAGAAAATGTGGTTTTGCCTGAAGAAGATGGTCCTGCAATCATAATAAATTTCCGATTTCCGGCTTCCACAATCTTTTTTGCAATCTGAGCTATTTTTGCTTCCTGAAGGGCTTCTGCAATAAGAATAAGATTGCTGGCACCTTCTTTTGTAATCCTTTCATTTAAATCGCCGACAGTATCTGCCTGAATTGCTTCACTCCACTGGGCAGACTCTTTCTGTACCTGAAAAATCTTTGGTCGTGGAACAAAGGGCGGAACTTCTTTCGGATTTTCTCTTTTCGGAAGCTGTAATACCAGTCCGTCATCATAGAGGTATAAATCAAAATATTTCAAATATCCTGTATGATTTACCATAAACCCATAGAAATAGTCTTCATATTCCTCCAGACTGTAAATATTTACTCTGGATACCCTACGAAAACGAAACAGCTTTTCCTTATCATACATTTTATGATTATGGAATAGCTCAATAGCTTCGTCTGTGCCTACACTTCTTTTTAAAATAGGAATTTTGCGTTCCACCAACTCCAGCATATAGGCTTTTACTTTATTTAAGAAATCCTCGTTCAGTACAATATCCCCGTCAATCGTATAATAATACCCGCTGCTGACTGAGTAGTGCATCGTTACCTTCGTTATATTATCGTATCCAGCAACATGATGCAGGGCTTTCAAAAGTAATAAAGAAACACTTCTTCGATAAGTTTCATGCCCTATTTGGTCCTGTGTTGTAATAAATTCAATGGTACCTTCTTTTTTCAGCTTTTTATGAAGCTCACAAAGCTTATTATCTTTCATAAGTAAAACGATGGGATATTCATACTTACTCTGATATTCCTGTGCAATTTTTCCATAAGTGGTTCCGTAAGGATATTCCTTTTGTTCTCCGAGGATGTTTACCTGTATCATTCTGTCACCCATAATATTTCTCCTTTCACCACATCTCTTTGTTAAGCTTCCCCTCAATTTTTGATTTAGATACATATTATTTTACTACAACAGTCTTTATTTTTCTATCATTTTATATATTTTTCATATATTTATTCCTATTATTCAGAAAAAAGAGATTGCCGCATCGCATAATGTGGCAACCTCAAAATTAGTTTCAATCAATTATTTTGCATGGGTAAGAAACCGGCATTTTTTCCACTTCTAAATCCGGCAGCATTGCCGTTAACTCTCTTTCCATGTAATCCATGAAAATATATTCTGTCCCGTAATGTCCTGCATCTATAATGCAAATCCCTTGCGCCACTGCATCAATGGAAGAATGATAATCCATATCTCCTGTAACGTATGCCTGCACACCGTTTTTCAATACCTGCTTCATCAGGCTTTTTCCGGAACCGGTACATATAGCAAGCTTTTCTATGATTTTATTTTCATCTCCGTAAATTTGCACAAAAGGAAGATGCAGCCGGTCTTTTACAAATTTTCCACACTCTCTTAAAGTCATCGGAGCCGGCAAATCTCCACACCGCCCTATTCCTTCCTTGCGTGTGTCTTCTTCGTAAGTGACATCTAATACTTCTCTGTGCGAAAGCTGTAAATAGTCTGCACTGAGCTCTGCCATTCCCAACACATCAAAATTCGTGTGCATTGCATAATAACAGATTTTATGCTGTACCATTTTAATAATCCGCCTTCCGATAAAATCATCGGCAGTAATTTTCTTCATTCCCGAAAAAATCAACGGGTGATGGGTAATAATCATATCAGCCCCACATTGAATGGCTGCGTCTATGACCTCATCTGTGGCATCTAATGCAAGAAAAACCTTGTTTACTTCCCACGAAGCATCTCCCGCAAGAAAGCCGGAATTATCCCATCCCTCTGCAAAGGATACCGGATACTTTTCTTCTATTTTTGCAATAATATCTTTACACTTCATAATATGTAAGAGCCTCTTTTCTATCTTTCCATTCCTTTTCCAACTCGGAAATCCTTGCTTTTGCAGATGGTGTCTGTGAATTTTTCAGTTTTTCCAAAAGCTCCTCTGCTTTTACCTGTTCCCTGTCTAAAAACTCTTTTAAGACGGGATTTCTGTTCTGCAAAAGTTTTTTTCCATAGAGATATTCCGCTTCTGTCTGTTCCTTTGCTTTGCCATGAACAGCTCTCATAATCGGATAGTATTTTCCGTCTTCCAAAATCATTTCCTCATGAGTAATTTCATATCCATTTTCAATGAGAAACCTTCTGAAATGTCCGATTTCGGACTGAGGCTGTAAAACCAGTTCTGTTACTGTTTGCAGAACCTCGTTTCCTTCTGTAAGAATTTTCTCCATAAGGGGACCGCCCATACCGGCAATTACAATGCTCTGAACCTCATTTGGTTTTAAAGCCTTAACGCCGTCAGATAAACGGGTATCTATGTAATTTTCCAGTCCCCATTCCTGAATGTGCTCCTTCGCCCTCATAAGGGGACCTTGATTAATATCCATGGCAATGGCTTTTTCTATTTTCTTTTTCTGCAAAAGATAAATTGGAATATACCCATGGTCGCAGCCCACGTCTGCCAATCGCTTTCCTTCCTGTACAAAGGCTGCAACGCTTTGCAATCTTCTGGAAATCTGTATTTCTTTCATTGTACTCATCCTTAATCCAGATAATCCTTCAGCTTGCGGCTGCGGCTTGGATGACGAAGCTTTCTAAGCGCTTTTGCCTCAATCTGACGGATACGCTCTCTGGTTACATTAAATTCTTTTCCTACTTCCTCCAGAGTTCTTGCTCTTCCGTCATCTAAACCAAAGCGCAGGCGAAGAACCTTCTGTTCTCTTTCTGTTAATGTGCCTAAAACCTCTACAAGCTGTTCTTTTAATAAGGTAAATGCAGCTGCGTCTGCCGGAACAGGAACATTATCATCCTGAATAAAATCGCCCAAATGGCTGTCCTCTTCCTCACCGATTGGTGTTTCCAAGGATACCGGTTCCTGAGAAATTTTAAGAATTTCACGAACACGCTCTACGGACATATTCATCTCTTCTGCAATTTCCTCCGGATGAGGTTCTCTTCCCAGCTCCTGTAAAAGCTGACGGGATACACGAATAAGCTTGTTAATAGTTTCTACCATGTGAACCGGAATACGAATAGTTCTCGCCTGATCTGCAATAGCTCTTGTAATTGCCTGACGTATCCACCATGTAGCATAGGTAGAAAATTTATATCCTTTACGATAGTCAAATTTCTCAACGGCTTTAATCAATCCCAGATTACCTTCCTGAATTAAATCCAAAAACAGCATACCACGTCCCACATAACGTTTCGCAATACTTACTACCAGACGAAGGTTTGCCTCTGCAAGGCGTTTTTTCGCACTTTCGTCTCCTTCTTCCATGCGCTGAGCAAGTGTGATTTCCTCCTCTGCACTTAAAAGCGGAACTTTACCGATTTCTTTCAGATACATACGAACAGGGTCTTCAATGCTGACCCCCTCCGGAACAGAAAGGTCGATATTTTCCATATCTACTTCGTCTTCCTCGCTGAGGTTTAAATCATCATCGTCACTGATAATTAAGTCATCCATATCGTTGTCCTGAATTCGCAGGATATCAATTCCGTTTGCTTCCAGAAAATCAAATACTTTATCCATCTGCTCCGGCTCCAGAGGAAAATCCTTAAAGAAATCACTGATTTCCTGATATTCTAATACATTTTTCTTCTTTTTCGCCAGCTCCATAAGCTCTCCGAGCTTTTCGCTGAATTTCGCCATGTTCATTTCCATAAACTGTTCCTTCCTCTCACTTATTCTTCCTTAACAATCGTATATATCATTTCCTCAATCAAAAGAAATATGCAGCGTCACTCTGCCTCTCTCCAAATCCTCCAGACGCTTTCTGGCTTCTACAATCCTTTGCAGTCCGAAAAGGTCCGTAGGCGGTAAATTGGTGCTTTGCCATGCAATACTGTCTCTTTTTAGTCTGCATACCGTTTCCAGCACCGCCTTTTTTGCATCTTCCTCACTTTCCAAATGAAGAGAAGCATGAAACAGAGATGTAATTTCCTTCTGCTCCTCTGCGTCAGAAAACCGATTTAATAATTTTGCAGGATTTACCTCACCTTCTTTGTGCTGTTCAAATACTATTTCAGCAACCTTATGATACAAGGGTGTTGTAAAATCTGCCGGTTCTATCAATCCATCAATAGTTTTAAACATGGAAGGATAGGAGCTCAGCCATGTCAGCATCAGCTTTTGCGCCGTATGACCTGCATCTTCCTTGCCCTCTTTCTTTTTTGAAACAGCTTCCATTCTGGGCTTTACCGCAACGCCTGTTCCTGACAGCGCCATGTTATTTACCATTCTTCTTAAATCTTCAAATTTTATCTGATATCTGGCAGAAATACTTTCAATATAGTTGTTTCTTTCCAGCTCTTCCGGAAATTCCAGAAGTTTTCTGGCTATCTCCCGATAAAACTGTGTTTTACTCTCCGGGTCAGATAAATGGTATTGCTTTTCCAGTACCTTAATCTCAAACAGAAAATAGTTTTCTGCCTCCTCAAGACGCTTTTCAAAAGCCTCCTTGCCTTCTGCCTTAATAAATTCATCCGGGTCCTTATACGGCGCAAGGTTCACCACTCTCGGAGAAATTCCCGCCGCCTTTAAAATCGGAATACCTCGAAGGGCTGCTTTTTGTCCTGCCTCGTCACTGTCATAAGTCAGCAGAACCTCCTTTGTATAACGACTCATAAGACTGGCATGTCCTGAGGTAAGCGCTGTTCCGAGAGATGCCACCGCATTGTGAAAGCCTGCCTGGTACATGGCAATAACATCCATATAGCCCTCGCAGATAATAAAGTACGGTTTTCTGGAGGTACGGGCAATATTCAAGCCGTATAAATTCCGACTCTTATCAAAAATTTTCGTTTCAGGAGAATTCAAATATTTGGGTTTTGCATCTCCCATAACTCTGCCGCCAAATCCAATCACACGATTATTTACATCCATAATCGGAAACATCACACGGTTCCAAAACTTGTCCTGCATGCCTCTTCGCTCATCAATATTGAAAAGACCGGACTCTTTTAATAATTCATCAGAGTACCCCTGCCCCTTTAAATATTGATACAATGCGCCCGAATATCTGGGCGAACACCCCAATCCGAATTTTTTAATCGTATCCTCAGAAAGCTGTCTTCCTTTCAGATAATCCAATGCCGGCTTTCCGCTTTCCTGTTTTAGTTGATAGTAATAAAAAGAAGCTGCTTTTTTCTGAATTTCCAACAACATGGATTTAAAATCCGAAGCTGCCTTTGCTTCTTTTGAATATTCAACCTCAGGAAGCTGTACCCCTGCTCTGTCCGCCAAATATTTCAACGCCTCTACAAAGCTGTAATTCTCATATTCCATAATAAAGGTAAAAACATTACCTCCTGCTCCGCAGCCAAAGCAATAATACATCTGCTTTCCCGGACTTACTGAAAAGGACGGAGATTTTTCATTATGAAAAGGGCAAAGTCCAAAATAAGAGCTTCCCTTTCTCTGCAATTTCACATAATCCGAAATCACGTCCACAATATCGTTTTTTGAGCGGACTTCCTCAATCAAATCATCTGAATAATACATACAACTTCCTCTTTTCTACTGTCCCTTTCCCTGAACGCTCCAGCCTTTGGGAATAAAAAGCTCACGGAACTTTTCCAGAGAATACTGGTCTGTCATACCTGATATATAGTCACATATTACTCTTTCCTTTGGCTCGTCCTGATGCAGAAGCTTTTGATATTCCTCTGACATCTTTTCCGGATATTTACTGTAATATGTATATAATTCTTCTACTACATGTTCTGCCTTTTTTTCTTCACTTTTTGCCGCAGGATTTAAATAAACATCCTGAAACATCAAAGCACGGATATCCCGAAGTCCTTCTTCAATCTCCGGAGACATCATAATCTTATCTTTCCCCTGACTGTTCTCTACAATATTATGGACAAATGTATTCAGCCTTTCCCTTGTAGTAGCTCCCAAGAGCATACGCAGGGTAATGGGAATGTCATCTTCTGTAATAATTCCTGCTCTCTGAGCATCATCCATATCATGATGAATATAAGAAATCTTATCACAGTAACGAACTACCTGACCCTCTAAGGTATGAGGTTTTCCGCTGGTTCTGTGATTTAAAATTCCGTCCCGCACTTCCCATGTAAGATTTAACCCTTCTCCGTTTTTTTCTAAACGCTCCACCACTCGAACGCTCTGCTTATAATGTGCAAAGCCCAAGGGGCAAACTCTGTTTAAGGCTCTTTCCCCCGCATGACCAAAGGGCGTATGCCCCAAATCATGTCCCAGCGCAATGGCTTCTACTAAGTCTTCATTTAAAGACAGCGCTTTCGCAATGGTTCTGGCTGTCTGAGAAACCTCAAGGGTATGGGTCAGGCGATTTCGATAATGGTCGCCCTGAGGGGACAAAAACACCTGTGTCTTATCCTTCATACGACGAAATGCTTTACAGTGCACAATGCGGTCTCTGTCCCGCTGGTAAACTGTACGGATATCACATTCCTGCTCTTCTCTTTCCCTTCCCTTAGAATGAATACTGTGAGAAGCGTACGGGCTTAAAAGCTCTAATTCTCTTTTTTCCATTTGTTCACGAATATTCATAGGCAGTCACCCGACTTTCTGATACCTTTCGGCAAAACATCTTGCGGTAATACCGCATACTTTCAAAAGAACTCTTCATATTTATTATTTCCGAAATTTCTTCTATTTCCTCTTTTTCTTCTTGAAAATTTCTACAAATTTTCTACAATTCTTTATAGGAATTTCTTAAAAGTGCGATTTCTCCCGCATATCCTTCTAAATCATTTGGAGTTTCCAAATAAAAGGGCAGCTCTCGAAGCGCCGGATGGTTGATGACTCTTACAATCGCTTCCAGTCCCAGCTTTCCTTCGCCGATTTTTGCATGGCGGTCCTTATGACTTTCCAATCCGTACATGCTGTCGTTTAAATGAATTGCTTTTAACCTGTCCAATCCAATCACTTTATCAAATTCTGTCAAAACTCCGTCCAAATTCTCTGCAATGTCGTATCCTGCATCATATACATGACAAGTATCCAGACAAACTCCCAGCTTTTCTTTTAATTCCACTCTGTCTATAATTTCTCTTAATTCTTCAAAACAGCTTCCTACTTCGCTTCCTTTTCCTGCCATAGTTTCCAATAATACCGTTGTGCTCTGCTTAGGCTCCAGAATTTCGTTTAACATATCTGCAATATACTGAATTCCCACTTCCACTCCTTGTTTTACATGGCTTCCCGGATGAAAGTTATAACAGTTCCCCGGAGTATATTCCATTCTCCTTAAATCGTCTTTCATGGTATTCACTGCAAATTCTCGAATACTTTCATCTGCCGAACAGGCATTCAGAGTGTATGGGGCATGTGCCAAAATTCTGTCAATCCCCTGCTTTTTGGCTCTTATGAGAAAAGCATCTACATCCTCCTGCTTAATTTCCTTGGCTTTTGCCCCTCTTGGGTTTCTGGTAAAAAACTGAAAAGTATTTGCGTGAATTTTCTCTGCTTCCTTTGCCATAGCTTCATAGCCTTTTGAGGAAGATAAATGACATCCAATTTCTAACATAATCAATCTCCTTTATTTTCTGCTCCTGTTGCATAGGAAACAATTCCCTATGCAATAAAATAAGCACTTATGCAAAAATAAAATCTCTTTTACTTTTACATAAGTGCTTGATTAACTTAGTGCGGGAGATGGGACTTGAACCCACACGTCTATACAGACACAAGATCCTTAGTCTTGCCTGTCTGCCAATTCCAGCACTCCCGCTTGCCCTACCTCTTGGTAAGCATTTGTATATTATGTATATACATGCGGGAGATGGGACTTGAACCCACACGTTTATACAAACACAAGATCCTTAGTCTTGCCTGTCTGCCAATTCCAGCACTCCCGCTTACCTGTCGTTTCTCTCAAACGACAAGTGAAAGTATAGCAAATGTTTTTCTATTCGTCAAGAGTTTTTTTCATTTTTTTCGTAGATTAAATTTCCCTTTACAAATTTACTTTTTATCTGTCTGTCATCTGCCAGATAAATAAGTCTTTCCAGCCGCTCTCTTACACTTAATTCCTGCGGATGTAAAAGCTCACTGTCATCAAAAACGACTGCATCAAACTCATATCCCTCCAGAAAGCTTCCCACTTTTCCGAAAAATGCTCCGCCTCCTGCTGTTCCCATATAAAACGCTTCCTCCAATGTCACCGGCTTCTGTTTTGCATCCACCAGACGCCAACGAAGCTTGGAGCATTGAATGGTATCTGCCATAGCTCTTAAAACAGAGGTGCTGTATCCTCCTGCCACATCACTTCCAAGTCCGACAGAAAGCCCCTCATCTAAAAACCGCCGAACAGGCGCAATACCGGATGAAAGATTTGTATTCGACTGTGGACAATGCGCAATAAACACACCTTGCTTTTTAATCAGAGAAATTTCCTCCTCCTTTAACCAGACACAATGTGCCATAATCGTAGGACAATCTCCTCCGAACAAGCCTGCCTGATAATACGCATCACTGTAACTGGAAGAATTGGGGCAAAGTTCCTGTACCCACTGAATTTCTCCCGGATTTTCTGACAAATGAGACTGCAAAGGCAATCCTGTTTTTTCCTGAATACTTTTCAATTCCGCCATCAAAGCATCGGAACAGGACGGAATAAATCTGGGGGTTAAAATAGGCTTCGTATGCTCATAACGCCCTTCTGTTTCCAGCAGCCACTGCCTTACCGCCTTTGCTGCTGCCTCTGCATTTTCCTCCTGTAAGCCCTCCAGTGCATTTCTGTCCATACTCACTTTTCCCACATAAGTATCCAGTCCGGACGCTTCCAGTAAATCCATCAATATTTTTGTTCCTTCTATATGCAGGGTAGCAAAAATCACAGCTCTGGTCACAGCGCTTTTCTTTAAATCCTCTACAAACATTGTATATGCCTTTTTTGCATAATCTGCATCAGCATATTTCATTTCCTCCGGAAAAGTATGCGTATTCAGCCAGTCCAGCAATTCCAAATCCATTCCCAAGCCCCGAAAAGCATATTGAGGCGCATGAGTATGCAAATCCACCAGGCCCGGTGTAATCAGCGCATCCCCCATATCCTTTACCACATAACCTTCATATTCCTTTGGAAGTTCCTGATAAACACCTTTGCAAATCCCTTCCTGACACACTACATAACTATTTGGACAAATCACAAGCTTTTTGCTGCCGTCACTGTAACAAATATTTCCTTTCAAAACAAAGCTGTTCTTTTCCTGCATTTATTGATTATTACCTCCGTATAAATTTCTCCTGAATTTTACTTTCCCCCTCCAGAAGCATTTCGGTTACTTCTTTATTATTCTTTCCCAAAATCTCCTGAAAACATTCCCATTCATCTTTAATCCCCTGTCCATGAGGCACAAGATATGCTCCGGCATCGCTGCCCAGTGCAAGCTGTACGCCTATTTCATATCCCCTTTGTATATTGCGGCTTCCTGTTTCCCATATCTTTTCCAGAACCTCATCGGAAAACCTGCCGCAGCCAATCATGTTTTTCACTACGGTTATAGTAGGCACCCACACGGTTTTATTTTCTTTCATTGCCCACATAGCTTCTTCATCTACATAGTTTCCATGTTCAATACTGTCTGCACCGGCAACAGCTGCTTCCCGAACAGCCCTTGCCCCATTTGTATGTGCCATCACGGAAAAACCCTCTTCATGAGCAATATGTACCATTTCTTTTACTTCGTCAAACCCCAAGGGTTTTTCTGTCACAGAGCCATCCGTATCAAAATTCATAATACCCGTTGTCATAATTTTAATGAAATCTCCGCCCCGCTTTTTCACTTCCTTTACCAAGTCGGCATATTCTTTCATATTTTCAAAAGGTCTTCCTACAATTCCTCCGTAATGCCCTTTTTTATGAATGGCAAAAACAGGCGTCCGATAAATAATCCCGTATTTTGACGCAATTTCCCTTGCCTTTTCAGATACTCCCAAAGCATCCCCTCCGTCCCTGACAAAGGAAACACCCTTTTCCTGATATGCCTGAAAATGTTTATGAATAACATCTGTATCCACTCCGTTTTTATGACAGTTTACTGCCGCTCTATAATTGAGTCCATTCATGAAAATATGTGCATGATTTTCTCCAAACATTATGACATCTTCTTTCTGAAATTAATCTTCTCTTGCCCATCCGTAGGCACATTTTACTGCTTTCTTCCAACCTTTTGTCTTTTTATCTCTTTCTTCCTTTGTAAGCTCAGGATAAAAGACACGGTCTGTACTCCAATTCTCAATAATTTCTTCCTTGCTATTCCAATATTCCACAGCCAAGCCTGCCAGATACGCTGCGCCCATTGCCGTTGTTTCCACACACACCGGTCTTTTTACAGGAACCTGTATCATATCTGCCTGTGCCTGCATAAGGAAATTATTGGCGCTGGCGCCTCCGTCTACCTTCAGGAAATTCAATTCCATACCGGAGTCCGCCCTCATAGCCTCAATCACATCATGAACCTGATATGCCAACGACTCCAGAGAGGCTCGGATAATATGACATTTATTCACACCTCTTGTAAGACCTACAATGGTTCCTCTGGCATATTGGTCCCAATATGGCGCTCCCAACCCCGTAAAAGCCGGCACAACATAACATCCATTGGTATCCTTTACCTTCCTTGCCATATATTCTGAGTCTTCTGCCGAGTCAATCAGGCGCAGCTCATCTCTTAACCATTGAATAATCGCTCCTGCCACAAACACAGAGCCTTCTAACGCATAATTGACCTTTCCGTCCAGCCCCCATGCAATGGTGGTAACAAGACCATTTTGCGAAAAGACCGGCTTTTCTCCTGTATTCATCAGCAAGAAGCAGCCTGTCCCATAGGTATTCTTCGCATCTCCCTTTTCAAAGCAGATCTGTCCGAAAAGCGCCGACTGCTGGTCTCCTGCTGCACCTGCAATGGGAATTTCTCCTCCGAAAAAGCTGCTGTCCGCCATTCCGTAAACGCAGCTGGAGGGTTTTACTTCCGGAAGCATACATTCCGGAATATCCAATTCTTCTAAGATTTCCTTATCCCACTCTAATGTATTGATATTATAAAGAAGTGTCCTTGATGCGTTAGAATAGTCCGTCACATGAACGGCTCCCTTTGTCATCTTCCAAATCAACCATGTTTCCACTGTTCCAAAAAGCAGTTCTCCCTTCTTTGCACGCTCTCTGGCTCCTTCTACATGGTCTAAAATCCATTTTACCTTTGTGCCTGAAAAATAGGCGTCAATAATCAAACCTGTTTTCTTTCGAAAAAACTCCGTAAGCCCCTTGGCTTTCAACTGGTCGCAATACTCGGATGTTCTTCTGCATTGCCAGACAATGGCATGATAAATAGGCTCTCCTGTATTTTTATCCCAGACAATAGCCGTTTCCCGCTGATTGGTAATACCGATTGCCGCAATATCCTCTGCCTCAGCCCCTGCTTTTTGCATGGCTTCCACAGCAACGCCTAACTGATTGGACCAGATTTCATTTGCATCATGCTCCACCCAGCCCGGTTTTGGAAAATATTGAGTAAACTCCTTCTGCGCCGAACTGATAATCTCTCCTTTTTTGTTAAATAAAATACATCTGTTGCTGGTTGTCCCTGCATCCAATGCCATTACATATTTTGCCATATCGTTTCCTCCCATATTTACAAAGTAGTTTCCCATTACACGAAAAAAACTGTCCGGAAAAGAATTCCTTTTCCTACGACAGCCTTACTCCCTTTCTCCCTGCCTTCTTATATTTCACACGTTTTTTATGCTCCTATTTTAGCTCTAATCCCGAAAAATTTCAACCATATCTTCACCTTTTCTTTTCTTTCGCATATACTAAAGCAACGAAAAATCTGAGGTATTTTTATGAATACAGCCTCTTTAAAATCTATGCAGACAGACCACCCGGATGAAGGGACTTTGCAGCTTTATGTTCTTTCTTCCATTCGCAATCAGCCTGTGGAGGATGCTTCTGTTCAAATTTCTTATACCGGAGACCCTGACTCTGTGATTGAAGAAGTGAAAACAGATGCTAACGGCATGATACCGGAAATTCAGCTTCCTGCTCCGCCACTGGAATATAGTATGGCGCCTTCTGAATATCAGCCCTATGCAGAATATACTTTCCGCATTTCAAAAGAAGGCTTTGATGATTTGGATATTTCCGGAGCAGAAATTTTACCGGATGCTACCGCTATTCAAAGAGCTGTCTTGTCTCCCCAAGCTGCTCCCGGAGCTTTTGAAGATATTGTTATTCCTGCTCATACCCTCTATGGGGAATATCCCGAAAAAATTCCCGAAGACGAAATCAAGCCTATGGATACGTCAGGGGAAATCGTTCTGAGCCGTGTGGTTATTCCGGAATATGTGGTTGTACATGATGGTTCTCCAAATGACTCCACCGCAAAGGATTATTATGTCCGTTATCGAGATTATATCAAAAATGTAGCCAGCAGCGAAATTTATGCCACTTGGCCGGATAATACCATCCGTGCAAATGTATTAGCAATTATGTCCTTTACTTTAAATCGTGTATATACCGAATGGTACAGAAACAAGGGATACGACTTTACTATCACTTCATCTACTGCTTTCGACCACAAATGGATGCACGGGCGAAATATCTTTGAAAGTATCTCCCGTATTGTAGATGAGCTCTTTGACAATTATCTTTCAAGACCGGGGGTACGGCAACCGATTTTAACTCAGTATTGTGACGGACAGAGGGTACAGTGCCCGAACTGGATGACCTAATTGCAACAACATACAAACAACATTATATAGTGTTTTAATTGCAAGATGATACAATATATCCCTCATATTTCTACTGTTATAATAAAAAACGCACGGAATATACCATGCGTTTTTTATTCTGTCTCCTTAAAGTCCTAAAAAATTGCAATATCCCTCAAACGGAAACTCTATATTATATTCTTTTGCAAGTTCTGATGCTCTTTCAATTATTTTTATTTTTTCCTCTTTTGAATATCCATTAAAGCAAACTGTACCTTGGAAATATTTAATCATCATAATCATTCCAAAAGCATTTGCGTCAATCTCTGCATTTTGCATTCTATATTCACTTAAACTTATTTCTTCTATTTCTTTATAGTCTGTAAAATATATATTATATTTATTTAAGAATTGCCATTTATGTCTTAATTCATGTGCCACTGTAAAGTATATGTCATGGCCATCTAATTCCCCTGATAAAATAATTTCATCTTTTTCAGGAATATAATCACCGCTTTCAGTATCTACTGCATTTTCATCATATGTAATTTTAGGTGTATCTATTTGCAAAAAGTCAGCTATTTCATTTGCAAACTCAATCAACTCTTGAAAATCATCTAATTTAATCATTTTTGCTCTCCTTATACGATACGTATTATTATATAAAAATAATTTCATAAATCAAGCATTTGTATAATATTCTTAGTGAAAATCAAATTCAATAGTAGAGTTTTGCCACCCAATACCAAAATTACACTAACGCTCCTCTGTCGTCTGTCCGAGCCATGTGCCCGTCTGACATAAAATAGAACATTTCATTTCCTACCCATAACAGCTCGTCATGCGCCATATAGCCTCCAGATTTCAGATAATACCAGTTGTGTCCGTCTTTATACCATGTGTTTTCATACATTTGCCCGGACTCATTCATATAATACCAGTTACCATTTATTGACTGCCATCCGGTTTTCATTGCTCCACTATTATCCATGTAATACCAGTATCCGTTTATATGCTGCCATCCGGTAAGCATATAACCGTTACCATTAAAGTAGTACCATGCACCGTTAATGTATTCCCAACCATTTGTAGTATAAGTGCCATCTTTATGCTTGTACCACCAACCAGTATTGTCTAAAATCCACTCATCTTTTGCATTTACAGTTTCCCCTGTAATTCCTTTGTAAATCGCATTGGCGCATCGTTCCGCATCCCATTTTTCCGCATCATCTGCATCATCTACAAAGCAACATTCAATTAAGAGTGCCGGTGCATTTGTATGTCTTAATACATACAAGCCTTTGTCAATCTTCACGCCTGCATACTTCGTAGTTCCATTAGAACGCTTTGTATAACCAAATTCTTCAGAAATAGCATCTGCAATTCTTTTCGCAAGTTCTACTGTTTTTGCATCATAACACAGAACTTCCACACCTCCAGTAGAACCATCTCCATGTGGATCACGTCTGCCAGAGTTAAGGTGGATGGAAATATCATAGTCAACGGTGTGCCGGTTACATTTTGCAACAATTCTTTGTAAATTAGTTCTCTGGTCGCAGTTTGTATCATCTGTACAGTCATAGGCTGTGTTTCCTGCGTTCCTAAGCAATGTAATAAGTCTATCCTTTACAATTCTGTCTTCCACAGACTCCTTTAAAATCCCTACTGCTCCGCTTGCTCCCTGTCCCTGTGGGCAGTGTCCTGCATGTATATTATATTTTCCCATAGTTTTTCCTTTCTGCCGGCTGTTGCGCCGGCGCAACTTATTTATTTTCTTCTACCTCCGGAATTCCTGCCACAGAGTTTGCAACAGACAAAATACCGGACAGAATAGATGCAGATACTACCACTTTCCAATCTACTGCGCTTAATACTGCTGCTGTTCCTACTGTTGCCACAAAGGTCTGTGCCATTGTTTTTACAGCCCTAACACCTGCTGCCTTCGCCCATTCTCTTGTATTTACGTTTGCTTTTAATACACAATTTTTAAACATACTCTAATCCTCCTACTTTAAAATCATTGCCCCAATTGCTCCTGCTGCTCCTCCTAATATTCCAGACACCAGGGTATCCCAGCGTTTTGCCGGTTTCTCCTCTAAGCTGGCTACTTTAGCCGTAAGTTGCACAAGAGTCTGGTTCATAAATCCCACTTCCTTTGTTAAACCAACCATTTCTTGTGCAAGCTGGTGTACTACATTAACCACCTGCTCTGCATTATCCATTCGCCTACGTAAAGATACATTCTCTTTCTTTAATTCGGCTATGGATACTAAGATTTCCTGTTCTTCCATGTGCGCTCCTTTCTTTAATTTATGCCATAAAAATAAGACCCGTTAAGGTCTTGCTCTAATCTCCATATATTCTCCTGTCTTAAAATGTCGAACGTTTTATCTTGTTTTTCTCTGTCTATAAGGTATACTTATCTTAGCTGGATTGCTTATACTCTTGTGTATATTTTTTCCTTTTGTCGTTCGAGTAGCAGTCCAGCTCATTTCTTTATTTTCTGTTTGCCTGTATTAAACAAGTAATTACTACTCCTGCAATACTTCCCACTGTAAATGTTAATACATATCCCATGTTAAATCAGTTCCTCCTGTGGTGCATAGACTCCCTCTGCCAGCAGTGTAAGAGTTGCGTATTCTTCCTCAGAGATGCGGTTCATGGCGAAATATACATCCAGTTTTGCAATAGCTTCATCCTTTGTGCTATAAAATTTTTTGTTAATTAAGTTTGTCATAAGTTTTACGATTACTGTGTTATTCATATTTCATTTCCTCCACGTTTTCTAAAATATTGTTTACATCAGTTTCTATCATTCCGGCCTGTGTTTCCAAAGGCATTAAAGATAACAAATTGGCGATGTCCTGTATCTGTGCAGATACGATTTTTTCCAGTTCTTTTTTTACATACAACTTTGTATCTGCTATATAGGTAAGTTCCATTTCTGCCCATGCGTTGTTTGTTGCTACGGTAGTTTGATAGTTGGTATGTAGAGCATTAAATAACTGTTGTATCTTTTCAGAAAAAGGTTCAAATTCTGGTGTTTCTAACTGTGCAACAAAGTATAAGGGGTTGGTTTCTAAATATTTTTTTAAAGCAGTTGCATTTTCCTCTGGTGTACTGCCTATTGCAAGTCCTAACCGCTCTTTCAAAATCCGAAAATCAATTGTATTTTCAGTTGTAAATATCCCTTCAATTTCTTTATTCCAAATATCTTCTACGCAAGGTAGCTTATCGCATAATAATTTACTTCCTCTTTTTAACTTGTATTCACCGGCTCTTGCCAATATGGTGGTAGTCTCTGGTGCTCCATATTGACCTAAATCATTTTGGATTGTAACGTTCTGGTCTATTGTTTTTTCTGCAAGGTATTTCTTAATTCCCCATTTTCCATTCTGCTTGCAAATAACATCAGATATCCATTGCCGTCCGTTGGAGTCTGTGCAATTACCACCAAAGTCTACTTTTAAACCACATAATGTTATCGGTTCTAAAAATTGGATAGTTTGTTTTTCTTTATATTCGTATTTGGTTGCTTTTGCTCCAAATTCTACTTGTAAAAATTCCGTATCGGCACACGTATGTATAGTCGTGTACCCGTCAGTCCACTTTCCGGCTATATAACATAATAAGATGCCGTTTCCTGATGCGGTATACGTTATCTTTTCGCCCGTGACTTCTCCTACATAATTTATTTTATTATTATGGTTTTTAGCGTCTTCAACGCTTGCATATTCGACCACACCAAGCACATGATTATTATTTGGATTCGTAACCGAAAAGGTATATTCCATTCCTTTTTTGCAATGTATAATTTTTCCGACACCATCGCTTTCCGTTGGTGGAGTATACGGAAGCTCTGGAACCAAATCATTTTTTATATATCCTATGCCTCTCGCATAACTAACATAATAATACCTTCCAACTAACAGATTTTTACCAAATATGCCTATATTGTTTATTTTTTTATTTATAATTTCTTGTGGATTTTCTAGACTTGGTAAGGCTGTTTGTTCTGTTTTTCCGAAAATTTTTAAATTTTCTAATAAATGTCCCGAGCTATCCCCTACCACTATATTTGCCCCGTATGCGGTGCTTATAATTGCATCGGCTTTGCTCTGTGCAAGGGATGCAATATCAGCTTTGTTTTTCTGTATCTGCTCCCTATCTGCAGCAATCTCCTGCGCTGCTGTCTGTACTGCCTGTACCTGTTTATTTCCTTCCGCTGTTACAAGTCCTGTCTGCTCTGTGCCTTTTTCGGTAATCTTTGCAAGCTCTGCTGTAGTAGCTTCTTGCACGTTTGTTATCTGTTTCTGTCCTTCTTTGGAAACTTCTGCTTTAATCACATTTACATCCAGTCCAAACTGGTTTACTTTATCATCCAACTCTTGCTTTGCAAGATTTTTCTGCTCGGTAATATAAGTCGCTGTCTGGTCTTTCACTTCCTGCACAGATGCAGTTTCCTGCCGTTCTACCGCCTGTACAGCGTTGTCTTTCGCAGTCGCAACCGCCTGTGTGGCTTCTGTGGTTTTTTCTTCCACATGGGCATCAAATCCATTTACCTGCGTCCTTACATTGTTCTCCGCCTGTCTTGCGCTTTCTTCTGCTTTTTTTGCCTCTCTAGCACTTCCGGCAGCACTATCTTTACTGTTCTCTGCCTGTCTAGCACTTTCTTCTGCTTGTTCTTTTAACTGTCTTGCATTTGTTTCCATTTGTGTCACAGACTGTTTGTCTTCCGCTACTTTTGCGGCGTCCTGCTCCACTTCTCTTGCCAGACGCACTACTTTGCCATACGCATCCGTATACTCCGGTGTCATATTTCCCGGGATAGCCACGCACTGCCAATGTTCTGTGTTTTTACCAGCCTCCGGCGCTATCCCTGTAATTGTCTGCCCTAATTCTGCAATACAAAGATAAGAGCCTCCCTGCATAGAGACAAGGTCTAAATATTCATATTTGGCAGCGTTATCATATTCTCCTCTCGGGTTCGGAGAAACATTCCCCAAATCAGTTTCCGTATAATGATTTTCTGTCTGCATTTTTTCACCTCCTAAAAATTAAGCCGGTAAAGAAGCCGGCTTCCGACACGGACAAAGCGCACCTTGTCAATTTCTGGGTCAGAATACAGCTTTAAACGTCCGTTTACTACCTTAAAAGCAGCAAAATAAACGTTTCCGGTATCTCCCTTTAATTCTGCTTCTTTATCTTTCACATAAGTGTCAATTTCATTTTTGGCATCTTCTACCTGTCCCGGAATTTCCTTTACCGCTTTTTTTGCTTCTTCTGCATAATACTTTGCATTATCCTCTGCTCTTTCCGGTAAATCGTCCCTGCCGTGTGCGTAGCCTTCTGCCTGTTTTTTTGCTTCTTCTGTTTTTCCTACGGCATCGTTTACAAGCTCCACAACCTCGTGGAAAATGTTCGGGTTGTCATTTCCTCCACAGATTTTCGGTCTTGCTTTTACGTGGATTGCAATTTTCTTTTCTGTCTGTCCGGCTTCCTTTCCCGCCAAATAGAGAAATGCGTAGATAATGTAATCCTGCACAGTGTCTTCGTTTTCCAGCATGCAGTCCGGTATAATTACATCTGTTTTCCCTTCCTGTGTAGTTCCTATACGTACTAGAGACTCTCCACACGTTTCCTGTAAGGAAAAATGGACCTCTACAACCGGTGGAAGCTGTAAGCCTTCTATCCGGAGCACCTGCCCGTAATCCCACTGCCATACCCCGTAGACACTTGTAAAGCTGTCTTGGGTAAAAGTGGCTGTTGTAATATTCATGTTTCCTCCTATTCTGCTAATTTAGCTACTTCCTGTCTTAAAGGCTCCTGAATTTCTTCCAGTCTTAAATGCCCCATTTTAATTCGCATTGCCAGAAATCTTGCCATGACTTACACCTCCTTTTTTAAGATTACTTCCTGCAAAGCTGTTTCTGTTACATCTGCACGCTTGGATAATAATTCAATCTGTTTTTCTGTTTCTGTTTTTTCTCTTAAAGAAATAGTTGCCAGCACTTTTCCCTCTGTCCGGTCTACGCTTGTAAAAAGCGGGCCGGCAAGTTTTAAATCTGTATAAGCACCTATTACCTGTTCTTCCTGTTTAAACTGCACACTATCCAAGTTTCCAGCTTTCGTAAGCGCCTGCGCTGCTGTTCCAAGGGCATTAAAATCATTTACTGCAAGGGTGGCACTGTCAATGCTTGCCCCTGCTAAAATTTCCAGCTCTGTCTTATCTTTTAATACAATTTTCTGCATAATTCTTCTCCTTTTAAATAGAAATCGTTATATCTTTCTTCCAGTCCAACTCCCACCATTTCGAAAGCCGACGTATAAGTTGCACCCAGCGTCTACCATCAGCAAACATCCGTCACTCCCACCATTTGTCATAAAAACGCCCTTTGAATATTGTGGTATGGTTATATCTCCTATCGGAATCATGGAAGTTGCATTAACAAAATACGAATAATTTATGCTGGGTGGATTTCCTATATCGGAAGCATATTTATTCATAGCCCTTTTGTCCACTTCAACTATTTCATTTTTTAATGTTTTTCCCATAGTCGAATCCAGGGCATGTCCTTCTTCTGTTGCTGTAAGGGTTTTGACCGTTTCTCTATAAGCATGTTTTTTCAAATCCGCCGAATTTGCTTTTTTTTCATCTGTTTCTTTTCTTATTCGTGCTTCTTCCGTAATCGCTTCTTTTCTTTCCTTTATTTCTATCTGTATTTTCCCTTCAATTTCTCCTGTCTTAGTAAGGACTTGTTGTATTAAAGTTTCTTGCTGTGCTTCCATTGCATCATCAAATTTCATGCTTTTTCCGACTCTTACTGTTTCCGTAAAGCTTACAAAGGCTTTATTATTGTCTACAATTCTAATCTGTATAGCATTCAATCCCTCTAAAAAAAATCCCTTTATAGGTTTAAAAGAAATTACATTATCCAGCACGTCTGCAAGAATTTTATCCAACTTCCCGTCTGGTTTTAAGACATATACAACCGCCGCCGCCGTTGCCGGCACAGTAAAATCCATTACATGGTATTCTATCGGCACCATATCCGTGCCAATATTGTAGTCGATTATATCTTTTAAAGTATCCCTTAATACGTATATCTGTCTTTTAATTGCTTCCACTTTTTCTCACCTCCTTATGCTGGTATAAACCTTACAATATACAGTCCTTCCGGTTCTGGTGGAATAATTCCACCGCCGCCTTTATATCGAAGTACCAAATCCCATGGATAGCTATAAAAATTTGCCTCGTATATTTCTGTTCCGGTTTGGTCTCCTGTCTCCGGGTGCCCTCTGCTGGAAGAAGCGTGTACAATTCTCCCATCTCCCAGATACATAGCTGTGTGATGTGTTGTATTTAAAAATATATCTCCACGCTGCGCTCCTGCTGCCGTTGCAAGGTTTACATCGTTTGCAACTTCAAATCCTGCTGCCGTAAAGAGAGATTTCATATTCCCGGTATAGACTCCTGTTCCGCCTCCGATATTTACCCCGGCTTTTCTGTATGCTTCTGTAATGAAAGAGGAACAATCGTAATCAGGTCCCCATCTGTTTTGCTGGCTATACCCGTGGCTATTGTCTGCCGCAATATTGCAAGCCCACTTAATAGCCTTTTCAATCACTTCCGTTCCGGAGAATTGTTGCAGATAGTCGTACCATTTTCTTGCGCATCTTCTTCTTTCTGCTTCTACTTCCACGCCAGCACGTTCAAAGTTCTTTAAAAATGCACTTGCCAGATATTCCGGGCTTTCTCTGCTTGTCCGAAACTGTTCGAAGGAAATTGGATAGGCAGATGTTTTAATCCATTGCCCGGAAGAAACGGTTAAGTTCTGTATCCAGTAGAGCTGTCCGGATGGATCGGTAATACTATACCCGTTTGCACTTGCCCAATTTGTATAATTGGTTGCCGGAGTCCATTGTACAAGACCGAAGCCTCCTTTGTAATTTCCTTCCTGTAAGCTCTGCCACAGTCCGGGATTGATATTAGACTCTTTTTCCATGTTTCCCAGGATGCCACCAATGGCATTTAAGGACCATCCCATTTTCGCAAAATACTTGTGCACTTCTATTGCGTTTCTCTGCATCTGTGCTTCTGTCAGATATTTATTTCCTATTGTCCATGCCATTAAAATGCACCTTCTTTCGCATTTCCTCCCACTACAACACCATTTACCAAATCTATATGAGTTCCGTCCGAAAATTCTATTCTTCCGGTTTTTGCAGTCTTCCCATTCACATCCAATTCCTTAGCACTTATCCCTACCGTATTTCCGTCTTTTCTTACCCAGAAACCACCACTGTAAGAGTCTTTTGCTGTACCTCCGGTAAAGGCAGTGTAGCTCGGCCAACCGCTTGGAAGACCTTCCGGTGTGCTTGGTAAGCTTCCACAGCAATGGATGCTCGCAATTACATCTCCATCTACTCCCAATATTTCAAGATTTCCGTCATTAAATCGGAACCCTCTTTCCACTCTTCCGATTGCGGAAGTTTCGATTAAGAGCTGTGCTGCTTTTATAATTCCTTTATTTAAGTCCAGTTTGAAACCTTCTAAGCCCTCTATGTAATTTTCCGACATTAACTCTCCGCCACGGATGCGGTCTGCAAACATCGTTCCGGCCACAATCAAATCTGCAACAAAGCCTTGCCCTGTTCCAAATGTTTTCCAGTCCCATTCTCTTCCGTCTACTGTTCTTTTGCTTGCAATCTGGAAGCCCATAGTACCTAAACATAAGGCTCCGTATGTCGGGGATTGCTCATCTAAGTCTTCAAAAAGCACCGCTCTTACATTGCTTTTTCTTGCAGCACTACTCTGCGCTCTCATTTGCGCTTTCACACCATCTATTAAACCTTGTATCTGTTCTCCTACCACAGTTCCGTCTGGCCGTATAGCATTATCTATTCGGTTCGCTGCGCTTGTTACATTGTTAAAGTAATTGTATTTGTAATCTCCCAGCTCTACTTGTGTAGTTTTCTTTTTTAAGCAGTCGTATTCCAATTCAATCACTCTTGCGTCTGTAGTAATTCCAAGCTTACTGTGCTTGCAATGCACAGTATCTCCCAGCCCTACTTTTTCTAGCTCTTTGTATTCTCTGTATTCTTCTGTGTTTTCCAATAATACAATTTCCACGGACATAGAAAGCTTTGGCTTGTCAATTCCGTTTTCGTACTGCTGTCGGCATTTTTCTTCCAGAGCCTTATCCAATTCTTTCTGTGTTTTGCAAATAATTATTCCGTTTGCTCTGTCTTCTTCTGACGCATCCTGTTGCATTTTCACATCGTCAAATGTCATTGTAGCAATCTTTACAGTCGGATACTTGCTAATCAGTTCAGAGTCCACAGGGTTAGTGCTCTTGTATCCATTGTAAGCCTTTGGGAAAATTCTTGTTACTGCTTCCCTTGTATCAGCTTCTTCCTGTATTCCATCTTTTTTAATATTCTTCCCGTAAAGTATTTGCACTCCATAATCATTTCCTTGTTTCTTATTCACAATTATTTCGTAGTTATCAAAAAAGATTTCTCCGCCCCAGCAGTTTACAAAAGAGTTGTCCTCATTGCCATTTAAAGCTTCAATAAAGTTCTTATACTCATAGTAGGCGGTGTTTCGCACTGTAATATCAGATTTTGCACTGTATTTTTTGTTTGGTGCAAGCATAAGATTAAGAGCTTCTTGTCCTGTCTTGTTTGTCGGCCGGATGTCTTCTAAAAAGCAATCTTCTCTTGCGTCCATAAAAATAGGTTCTGCAGCGGCACTAACTCCTGTCTCTGCTTTTTCTGTATGCTTAATCCGGAACAACTGTTCTCCGTTAAAAGACGGCACTTTTACTACAGCTTCTTCTGTAATATATTTCCATCTGTCTTCTCCGTCTATTGGGTGTTGTAGCTCTAAAATCCATGCTCCGTTTAATGTAGCGTGCACAAGTGCTTTTTCTGGAAGCAAAGGCATATCTCCATTTGCTTCAAAATTCGTGTTCTCTGGCTTATAAATCTGTATCATTACAAGCACCTCCAATTTGGTTTTACTTGCAGAATAAAACCGGGAGAAACAGAAATTCTGTTCCTTCCCGGCTTTAAATATAAATCCTCATATTCTCCTGTTATTTTCGTGTTACTCAGAGTGCCATCTTCTCTGTATGCAAGCATACGCTCTGTGTCTATAATAAGATTTCCGCTTACGTTTGCTTCCATATTCTTCCCATTTACATTTATTATGCACAGTCCTTCTCCCTGTACATAATACACAGGTTTACACAATAGATATGGATTTTGCTCCGCTTCTTCACTTTTCATTTTCACTTTTCCGTTCCTTAGATAAGTGTATGGCTCGCACGTAAAGCTTACAGTTAGATTTCCTATCCTCCTTGTAGTATGCTCGATTTCCCCTAGTTCCACTTTTTTCACTTTATAAAAAAATGCTGCATCATCTTCAAATATCAGTTCTCTGTTCATGTTCTCTAGTAGCCAGTTCTTTATCTGTCTTACCCTGTCATGCCACTTTGCATCTTTAATAATAAAGTTTAACTCTAACGGAATAGCTATATCTTCATATCCATTTTCTTCTAGGTATTTCCCATCTTTTCCAGATACTTCTACCTCACTATATCGTTTCTGAGGTACTGGGATACTTGGGAATGCCTTCATATACACTCGAAATTCCGATGCTTTTCTATTGTTGTATTCAAAATCACTCATGCTAATCCCATTGCCCTCATTCTTTCTTTCTGCCCGTTTCCGATTATTTTCGTTACTTCATTTGCCAACACTTTTGTTAATTTTCCATCTCCTATGTACACATTTACATCCGGAGATATATCCAATGTTTTTAAAGCTTCTATAAATGCGGATACGAGATTTTTATTATTCAAATTGTTTTCTTCTCTGATGTATTCTTTTAACAGCCTAATAGGTAGTACCGCCTCTGGTCCAGCTTCTCCACCGCCCATAAGCTCGCCACCATTTTGGCCGAACAACGTAGGTCTGTTTAAGATACCGCCCTTTGCGTACCATTTTACAAATAATTCCGGAACTCTCGGAGGGGCTAAACTAAAATCTCCCGAAATTTTTAAATGTGGAAGTTTGATATCTAGCCACTTAAAAGAGAAGAAATCTCCTATCTTCTTTCCTATGCCTTTAAAAAATTCTACAATGTCCTCTCCGGTTTCCTTAAATCCTTTCCCTACGCCTTTGAAAAATTCTACAACTTCTGCGAATATTTTATCGACAGCATTCCGAAACCACTCGCACTTGTTGTATGCAGTAACAAAAGCACCTATCAGCAGCCCAATAACAGTAATAATTGCTCCGATAGGATTTGCTGCCATAATTGCCCATAAAGCTTTTGCTCCAACTCCCACCAATTTAAAAATATTCACTACGCTCGGACCGCCTTTTACAATCAGTCCTATCAAAGAATTTGAGCCGCCTATAATCTTGCTTATTCCCCCAAAAACACTCCCGAATACCACTATAAGCGGCCCAATAGCAGCTATTACTAACCCTATTGTTACGATTGTTTTTTTCTGGTCCTCATCTAAGCTTCTAAACCATTCAGAAAACTCTTTTACTCCTCCTGCAACTTCCTGTAGAATAGGAGCTAATGTTTCTATCAGTACTCCTCCTAAGTCTGCTCCTGCAAGTTTCAGGTCATTCATAGTTGTTTTCCACTGGTCCCATGGGTCTTGCTGTTCTTCAAAAGTCTGTGAAACAGTTCCTGTGCTATCTTGTACCAATTGCAGAAAATCTTGATATTCAAATCTGCCGCCTTTTATTGCATCTGCTAAGTCCGGCCCTGCTTTTTGCCCGAAAACTTCGATTGCTTTCGATGTTGCTGTTGCTATGTCAGGTGTGCTTTCAATTTCTTTTAATGTTTTTTTAAATTCTTCTGTAGCATTCTTTCCTTCTTTTCCCCAGGTTCCGATTGCTTTTTTCATTCCCGAAAATGCAATTTCTGTATTTACACCGGCTTTTTCCCATCCTGCAAAAATTGCAATGCTTTCATCTGTAGTCAGTCCTAGCGCTCGCATAGGTGCTCCGTATTTCGCTAAGTTTTCCGTAAGTACTTCTATTGCTACTCCAGATGCTTGCCCTGCAATAGTAAGCTTATCTAATATTTCTCCCGTTTGTTCTGTTGGTATCCCTGCATCTCCCATGGCTCTTGAAACCAACCTTATAGAGTTGTTTACATCCGCACCATTGATTTCTGCAAATTGCAAGAATTTCTTTGTTAAGTCTTCCAGTTCATTGCCCGTGCTTCCAAATCTTGTGTTGATTTCTCCTACTGCCGTTCCTACATCCTGCATTTCAACCGGCATACTTCCGAATACGCTATCTGCAACATCATTAAGTCCTTGTAAGGTTTCTCCTGTCGCTCCTGTTTTTGCGATAATTGTATCATAGCCTTCATCAAGCTCCATTGCCGCTTTAACTCCTGCTGCCCCTATGCCGATAATCGGAGTCGTTACTCCTACCGTCATTTTCTTTCCGGCATCTGTCATTTTAGAGCCTAATTTTTCAACTTTCCCGGCAAATTCTTCTATCTGTGCAGCTCCGGTTTTAAGTTTTTCATTGACTTCTTCCAGTCCTCTTCTATAGTTGTTCAAGGATGTTTCCGCAGTATTTAACTGAGCACGCTTTTTCTGTATAGCAGCTTCGTCACGTTCTTCTGCATTTTCTAAGTCATTTAACTCTTCTCGCAGAAGTCGGACTTTCCTGTTGTAGTCTTCTGTTTGTTTTCCCAGATATTCCTGACTTGCTTTTAATTTTTCTACCGCTTTCGTGCTTTCGTCCCATGTGGACTTTGCAAGCTTAAACTCTGTCCTGTTTTCCTGTATGGATGCATTCACATCTTTTAAGCTTTTTCGAAAATCTGCAGTTCCGTCTGCTTTAAACACTAATCCAACTCTTTGTAAGCTATCTGCCGTGCATCATCACCTCACTTATTCTGCGTTCCTGATATTTTTCATAGCAGGCATTAAACAAAAAAGGGTCTGCCTTCCAAAATTCTTCTTCGGACATCCCCATTTCCATTGCTGCTACAAGATATTCGCTCCAATCGCAATCCATTATTTTGGCATCGGCTTCCCAGTCTTCGCCGCTTTTTTTTTAGCGTATTTTTCATAATTTTCCTGAAACCCTTTTAAAAGTGTCTTTAACTCTTCCGGATTAGGAGGCATAAGTGCTAACGCTTCATCAAACGTAACGCTTCTGCCATTAGAGCGCAGTATTGCGTAAATAATATCTGCACAAGCATCCATATTTTCGCTATCTGTCATTTTTTTTGGAGCTTTTTCAATTTTCTTTGCCAGTCTATTAAAGCCTCTTGTTTTCTGCAAATAATACAAGGTACCGAAATTAACTTTAATATCCAGTCTTGTTCCATCTGTTAAATCAATAAAATGTTCTGTCATTTCAACCTCCTGATGTTGCTGTTTTTAACTCTTCTTTTGTTAAAATCGGCTTTGCAAAGAACTTATCCTCTGTAAGTCCTACCGGGAAAGATGTCATAGTGGAGTCTACCATTGCTTTTATATTTCCTGCATCATTAAATGGATAAGCTTTAATTGTTACTGTATCTGTCTGCTCTGAGAATTTTTCTTCGCTTGTATTTGCATTGTCTGAATTTTCCGCAAGTTTGCATTTTGGATACCATTCGTAGCGAACCTTTCCACCTCGCATAATTACCACTTTTCCGTAAGCAAAATAAGGGCGGATACCTTTTCCACCAGACAGTACCAGACCGCCCTCGTCCACGACATCTCCTCTCATTTTCGCAAGAGTTTCTGTCACAAAAGCAATATTTTCTACCTCAATATCTACTCCGCTTACTGTTTCATCAGTATCATAGATTTTTCCGCTCGCATAAACAGAAGTAGACTCTCCATTTTCTGTCACTTTTACGCTTTTTACAGTTTCTGTTTTTTCTACTTCCGATTCAAAAGTTCCATCCCATTCCTCTTTTGCTGTTGCAAAGCAAATATACTGTGCGCCTACTGTTTCTTTAATCGGTGGTTTTTTAGATGTAATACTCATATTTACCTCCTAAATATAGCGTTTTTCATAATTTCATAATATTTATTCTTGTTTTTCTCAAAGGTAGTTTTGATATGTGGAACTCCTTTCATCTTAGTAGTTCCAGCCTCTACCATTGGTCCGTAATATTTCCCCCAGCCAATTTCTACATCCTTATTAGTTCGTTTATGGGTTACTGTATCTAATAGGTGTGTGTATCCGGACTTCGTAATTTGTGACCGTGGTTTTGGCAATTTCCTTACATCCTCTGCCAGTTTTTCCGCACCTTTTTCCAGCCCATTTAAAACAATTTCGTCTTTTAAATCATATTCACTTAGGATTTTTTGTAGCGCATCAAAACCTTCATCCTCATAGAAATCATTCATCAATTTCCTCCACTACGTCCAATGCGAAATATGTGTGCCATGTTTTTGCAAAAACTTCATCTTTCTCCACATATTCGTGCTGGAACGCTGGGTGTAGTCCCAATTCCCGAAGTTTTTTTCTAAGTTCTTTGTATTTTTCGTGCTGTGGCGTTCTTGCATAGAAGGAAACTTGATATGTGACAATGTTCTGATACCCTTCTCCAGATGCTGTTTCGTCTTGCTCATAATACGGCCAGTATACAATTCGGGGGTATTTGTTTGTGTTTACGTCACTGGAAATCCCTTCATTGACCGGAATGCCTGTGCTATGCAAGATTTCGCTTAATTCTTTTTTAGTCATAATATTTCAATTTCCCTTTCTGGCCTTATAAGAGTAAGCTCCGTTTCCGGAAAACCATCCTTACTGGTAATATGTGCCGCATTGTAAACAAGGTGTTGCTCTCCATCTATCAAACATACGCATCTGCTATCAATTTTCTTATACTGCGGTATCCTGATTTTCGCAGTAATTTCTTTTCCTCCCTGGTCAAATTCATATCGTAATTTATCAAATACGGAGATTTCTCTGTAGCAGATGTGCAATCCTGTTTTTTCAAGAGTTTCAATCGGATAGTCTCCGGCCATGTCGTTTTTTATTCGGCATAGCTCAAAGCATCCGTCTGTATATTCCGGTAATTTAGTCATGCTACACCTCACTTCCTAATTGCCAACTTACAATTAGATTTCTGTAATTTTCTTCCCATTCGTGGAGTCTATGATGGTATGCGTAATAGATATAATTTTTCAGTAAGCTTCTGTATGTACAATCTTTTTCCAGATTTGCTTTTGGATTAAGGTATGTCAGTCGTGCTTGTCCTTCTTTTGCATAGTTCACGAGTCCTTCATCGGGAAAAAAAGGCGGAATTTGAAATTCACACCTTACTTCGTAAACAATTTTTTCTAATTCCGCCATATTTTATCAGCCTCCCGCACCAGGCGCAGTAACCTGATTAACAGGAAGGACGTATTCCTCTAATTTTGTAATATCAAATACTACTGCACAATTATCATCGTCTGCCCTGCCGTTTGCATAGCATTTTCCAATCACAAGATTTGCATCTTCCATAGCTTTTGTCTGGTCGTATTCATCAAATCTGACTCCGGATGTACCCATTGTGTACACACCTTTTAACGTAAAGATTCCAGTTCCTTCCGGACAATTTGCGTCCACGTGTTTCACAATCGGCATAAAGGATGTGTTTCTATATCCTCCTGTAAGAGCTTCCCCATATAAACAAGGGTCTACATACTCTGCTTCATCCAGCGGATTGCAGATAAGATGCAGCTCTGTAACTCTTCTTTTCCCTTTATTTGACAATGTTTTTCTAACTTCTTTTAATCCTTTCGGGGAGAACTTTTTAATTGTATTTAATTTTGTTTTGTCCTGCGCTGTTCCGGTAGAAGTAAATGTTTCCAGTTTTTTAGTAATTCCGACTGGTCCTGTCTTTCCATTTCCATTCAGATATCCTTCTACCAATCCATCCTGCATAGCTTCTGCTAAGATAGCTCTAAAATACTTATCTACAAAAGGAAGTGCTAAATCGCTAATTGCCTTCGGAATAACCATGTATACTGTTAATTTGTGTTGTTCCAAATCAATTCCTTTAATTGTAGCAGATAATTCTCCTGTAATCTCAGATGTTAATTCTGTTCCCCATGCTGCCTTTCCGCTATGCTCTCCTGTAATCCAGTGCTTTACATCGGCTGGTGCAAAATTAACCAATGTTAAAATATCACTTGCTTTCTTTACGTCTTCCAGCGTTCTGTCCACGATAGAAGTCGGCATAATGTCAATCTGCTTTGCTGTAATCGCCTGATAAACCCCACCTTTTACTTTTTCATAAAACTCACTTTCTTCTTTGCTCAACGTATGCAGTCCTAAACTTTTTCTGTAGCTTTCATCTGCTGCCGCTTTGGCATTCTGTTCTACCAATTCTTTAATCAATGTGTCATGTTTCGCATTGATAATCATTTCCGCTGCTTCGTAGATAGCAGCACTCTTGTCTTCTGCACCATCCAATAATTCTTTTACTTTCTGCTGCAATTCTTTATTTCCATCAATAATCATTTTTTACCTCCATCAAAAAAAGCACCCCAGCCGGTGCTTGCTTTTGGTTCTTCTTTTTTTAATAATTCTACAACTTTTTTTGCAATTTCTTCTGTATCCAATGTTTCCTGCTGCACGGCTACCGGAGTATTTAAAATTCTATTTCGGATGCTCATCTGCGCAGATTGATTTGCCCCATCTTCTTTTTCTTCGTAAATGCTTGTGGCAAATCCATATTCTACAGCTTTATCTGCATCAATCCATGTTTCTTCATCCAGCATCTTTTTCACTTCGTCTTCTGTAATACTTACACGGTTCATGTAGGCTTTCACAGATGCCTGTGTAATAGTGTCTAAATCATCTGCCTGTTTGCGAAGCTCTGCTGCATTTCCCTGTCCGTAAGTCCATGCGTTATGTATCATCAAAAGCGATGCACCATTCATGACTCTTTCATCTCCGGCCATGAAAATGACGGATGCTGCGGAACAGGCAAATCCATCGCAGTAAGTAATTACTTTCGCTTTACTGTTCTTCAATACATTATAGATTGCCAAGCCTTCCGAAACCGCACCACCATTGGAATTGATATGCACTTCAATTTCATCTGCATCCAATTCAGACAGCTCTTTTACAATGCCGTAAGCATCTTTGTCTTTTTCTCTCCACGGATAATTAGTGATTGTTCCGAAAATGTACAGTTCTGCTTTTCTGTCTTTCTTTTCTAAAGCGTAATACTTCACTCTTTTTTCTCCTTTCTTAGTTTTACTATTTAACCCATAGTTGGGAGATATGCGGATCACCTCCTCATGTGCTGTTTTTTTCTGTGGTTAAGTCATTTGTGTAGTTCTTCGTCACAACTCTCTGCGTAGAAAACTCTGTTCCCAGTTCCTCCCAGCCTACCATTCTAAAGATTTCGTCTAAACTGAAACCGATTGCTCTTAGTTTATCCAGGTTAGCAGCGCTTTCGATAATATCCACGTGCTTGTATCCGGACATATCAATCCAAATCTTTTCGCCTTTTAGGTAATCAGTCTGTCCTACCAGCTTTGCATTTAAAGAGTCATTTAAAACTTCTACCACCCAACTTACTGCGTATGTGATAAACTCATTTGTGCTGTCCGCTTTTTCTGTAATCTCTCCCAGGAATACTGCTTTCGGTATATCAAATGCAAGAGCGCACTCTACAAAGATTTCGTGTGCAATTTTCGTGAGGTCTTCTGTACTTACGTTATTTGTAATCTTTAACTCTCCTACGGAAAGCGTATCCTGATTTGAAATAATTTCTACTTTGTCAGATGTTAAAAGCTTTTTAATTTTATTCTTATACTCATCCTCTGTTACTATTTTTTCTGTTCCGTCAGGGTTCTTTGTTCTCATTATTTGCTGTACGCCCTGTGTTCTCAATTCAAATTTCGGGGTACTGGCAATTCTCTTCGCTTCACTTAAAGCGTCTAAAATCTTGTCATATTGTCCTAGCACTTTTTGCAGATACGTTTTAATCTTTTCATTTCTGGCTCTGAGATGCATGACTTCATTTGCATATAACACCTTATCTATCGGCATACTGTTTCCATTTGATGTAATTGTAATGTTAGTATATTTTTGTCTAAGCATCACAGATGTATCTACATTCCATGTGTCCGCGATATAAAGGCTTTTTCCTATTCTGCATATTACACACTCTGCTTCTATAAGCAGTTTTTTAACTACTTCTATCCAGAAATCTGTTGCTGTTTCATTCTCATTCGCCTTTACGTTCAGCATGTAGTAGATATCATCTTTTACTCTTCCATTTTTTCTCTGTACAACAAATTCACTTTTCGCCACAGCTTTTGCAATCATGCTTACCGCTTTTTCGATTGCCAGCTTTGATATCTGCAGCTCCGTAATGTCAGCCGATATATTCTCCATAACATTCTCTATTTTTCCTTTTTTTATCCACGTAAAATCAAACATATACTATCACCTCCTTTATTAAATCTTTTGAATACATGGCAGCTATAAAAGCCATAAAGCCATCATTTTTCCTTAACTTCGGTTCTATTTTCCCGTATTGTTTATTTCCAAATTTATCTGTAATAACCTGCGTATTATTGGTGTACCACCTCATAATCGCAGATGGTCCATAAATAATTTTATTTTCCGAAAACAACTTTTCGATTTCCGGCGCAATAATTCCGCATACGGAACCCAATTTCCTTATTAAGCGTACCGTTCCGTATTGATTTTGCCGTGTTTCTTCTTGGAGGCCGTAAGACTCAAAAAGCAAACGAAACATGGTGTAGCGATATGTATCCATGGTAATTTTAACAACAACATATTCTTGCATTTTCTCTATACACCATTTCACAATTTCTTCCGGAGGAATAACAGGACCTTGCACTACTTCATAATCCATAAATTCCGGCTGTCCGTAATTTTTCTCAATCGGAAATTTAATAGAATTTAAAAATGGGGACTCTGCACATATCCACGTATGCTGCATCCAGATGTATTCTCCATCTTTTTCTGTCAATATTCCGGCAGAAGCAAAGTCCCTAACATCCGCATAGTCAATTCCGATAATTGCAAGCTTCCCTTTTGTATCCGGCACTTCTCTCGGTATCTTTCTTTTAATGTCGGAATAGCAGCACCGCATAATATTGTCCCAGCTCGCTACTGTCTGCTCCTCATTTCTTGCCGGCAAGTTCATTCGTTTCGTCATGAACTCTGGTCTCTTGCTCGGCAATTCTTTCATTTCCAGATAGTCTGCGTGGATTTGGTTTGCCAAAATCGGCATATATTCCATAGATGGGTTTGCTTTATGCCACGCATCCGGGTTGTCTACTTCTTCTTCTGTATCAATTTTACAGATAAATGGAAAATATCCTAATGGATTTTCTCCTGTTTCCAGTATCTTGCGTAAAAGAACTAAGAGTTCATCTAACGGACCCTCTCTTACGTATCCATTTGTGGTAATGATAAATTCTCTGGGATGTTTTACTTTTCCAAGCGCAGACTCAAATACATTTATCTGCTCGTAATTTTCATAAGCATGGATTTCGTTCAATACCAGGCATCCCGGTCTTTTACCATCCTTGGTACTGGCGTTTGATGTATTATATTTTAATTCAGAACCGGTAGCAATATTGGTAATCAGTTCCTTTGTGACTTTGAATTTTCCTTTCATGGAAGGAATATCCATAGCATCATAAGCAACCTTAAAAGTATCTTTTACCTGCTGTTCTGAGTTGGCCACAATTTCCACATGATAATTTTTAACTCCGTACAGCGGTGTCTGCAAAAAATTCACCAACGGAACTATGAAACCATCTTTTCCATTTCCTCTTCCCATCATGATGAAAAATTTGGGGAAAATAGGAATATCTTCTTTGTACATAAATGCAAAAGCATATATAAATTTCTGATACGGAAACAGTTTATAATAATGTTTTTCGCAGTATTTTAAGCAGTTTTTATAGGTTTTTTCATCAAAAAAAACATCATTTCGCCTCATTGTAGGCAAAACAATGTTCTCAATTAAAAGCTTTCTTTCCTCGTTTATCCACGCTGGATGCTCTTCTGCATATCTAAGATATTCTGCAATTTCTTTACAAATAATCATTACAGATAATCATCCTCCACAGAGGACTCGCTTAAAGGTTCTTTTAAATTCAAATCATTTAAAATCTTAAGCATGGCGGTAGTGATTTTAGGCAGATTTACTACGGACTCATTGGCTTTTTCCACTTCAATTCCATTTCCGTTAATTGTCTTATAGCGTAGTCCTTTTTTATTTATATCCGTAGTCAATTTCTTTTTCAAGTTCCAATACGTCATATAGTCATTTACCAAATCTTCGTAAAACTCTGATGTTTTATTTTGTAATCTTAACTGCTCCAGTAAGGATGCTTTTACTTGTTTCTGCGTCACTGTGCCACCCCCCCTTGTTCTTAAATATGCTAACCCCTTTCACGTGCGCGCGGAAATTTCTCCAGAGTCGTGGCCTCATCCCCGTTCTCCATTTTTTATTTTTTCACTGAGAATTAGGCCGGGGGTGTTACCACTTTTCTTCTGTCAATCTTTTCTTTCTTTTCACAAACCTATGTGGATTTCTTCCATGTCTGATGTTATGGCACTGTGTACATAAGCTAATTAGGTTCTCGTCCACCAGTGCCAGTTCCGGATGTTCTTTTAATTCTTTTATGTGGTGCACTTCATGTGCTGGTCTTATTATTCTATCTTCTCCATGTAAGACAATTTCTTTTTTCATCGCTTCTGCAAGTCTTCTCCTGCAGTCTTGACATTCATGGAAGTCTCTGCTCAGTATCTGCTCCCTCTTGCGTTTCCATTCTGCTGTATTATAGAAGTGCTTTACTTCTTTATCTGTCATATTTCCTCCTGCATAAGAAAAGCACCTGTTTCCAGATGCCTTCTTGCTGATGTGCTTACCGCAGTCAGTTGGTTTATAATTCTTTCTAGACAACTCGGCGATACTGGAATTGAACCAGTGACTTGCTGTGTATAAGACAGGTGCTCTACCAACTGCGCTAATCGCCGTTTGGCAGCAAGGACTTGCCGTACTGCTGCCATTGTGCTTAAAAATATAAGGTTAGGGAGAAGACGGTCTTCGCAAGTCTCTCTATAAGAGCCGCCTTGCAGGCGTTACCGTCTGAGCCTGATACAGCAGCAAGGCTATGACACCCTGCTGCCGCTATAATATTTCAAAATAAGGAAGATTGTTCTTTGGCTTTTCTGATTTTTGCCAATATCATAATATCATGAAAGTAGGTTGATTTTGTCACCAATTTTTAATAAATCTAAATAATGATAGAATAATCGTCTATATGCGTAGAATTCATTTATTCCAATAGGTATCCTTCCCAGTTTCTCATCATACTCAATAAATCTGTACGATAAGTCATTCGTCACGCTTTTAATTATGTACGGGTAAATATCTGCGGATGCAGCTATTGCAGCCTGTTCTATCATTTCACAATCTTTTTGGTATGTTACATTTCGGATTGCTTTTGTTTCTAATGGATTTTCTTTATAATTGCTTTTCGGCATACCATCATAGCTCATAGCTCCAATACCCCTGCTTATCTTTGATTTCTTCTCTTCATATTGCAAGCAAAAGGCTTTCAGTTCTGCATACCGGTTCTTTGATATCCCATAGTCTTCCCATGTCATATCTCTCAATCTTTTCTGCAATGGACTCACCTCCTGTATTTTCTTCCTGTCTCTTTGTCCCTAATTACAAGCACTTCTACTCCTGATTTTCCTGCTGCCAGATTAAGCTTATCAAATATACTCTGTATGTATTTCGGCGTCTTATCTGCATTATGTATAGCTTTCTCTGCTGTCGGGTCTCTATAACCTTCTTTATTCATTCTATCCCTCCTTAATGTCCTGCCAGAAATGTACTTAACATGCGCTCTTTCCACTCTACTTGCCCTTCACTCCACTTATCGCAAGTGTCTTCATCTTCCACTAAAATTCCTTTTCTATCACACAAGCCATCATCATTATAGATGCAGTTTTCGCAGTTATTCATTTTCTTTTCCTCCTTTGTATGGTTCTGGAAGTGGCTGCCATGCTACTATTTCTTTATCTTTAGCTTTTATAAATTCGTCATGTTTTTCACTGTAAATATACCATTCCTTATCTCTAACTCTGTAAAATCCCCACTTAACTGCTCCGTATGATGTTGCCACATTCAGCATTGGATAATATCTTTCATTTTCTTTTTCCGGCAATTTCTCTTCTACCGAAATCCAACCATCATTACAAGTATTTACATAATGTCTTCCACATTGGCAATCAAACGATTTTACACCTGTAAAGTCAAATTCAAATGTTTTGCAATCGTCCATGTACGCACGGATGATTTCCTTCACTCTGCTCGCACGCACATACCCGTCCACCGCCATATCGCCAATATAAACAGGTGTATCTTCTTGAAATGTTGCTTCTTCAATCTCTTCCAAAATCTTCTCTAGTATGTTCATTCTTTTCTTTCCTCCATCAATTCTTCATACGGCATTTTCCTATAGTCATTTACTTTTATACCTAGTGCTACATAATCTTCCGCTAGACCAATAAAATTGTCATTTAGGATATATGTAATTTCTGCGAATATCGTTCTTCCAGAATATTTTATGTTGTCCCACTCTCTTAAAAAGATATTGTCTCCAACATGGAAGCTCCTATCATTCTTACGGATTTCAAATGTTTTGCTTCCATTCAAAATTGCATCGAAATACTTAGGATATATCTTTAACTCATGTAATTGTTTTTCCATATCACTCCACCTCCAACAAATCTATCGTTTGTATTCTATAAATTTATCTGTTCCCGGAAATTTCACACGAATTTTATAAGGTTCTCCACTAGGGAATATAGAAATAGGTTTATATTCACCAATAACAAGTGTTGCCTTCTCTAATAACTTATGCCCTTTTTCGCATTGTTTAGCCTTTTCTTTATCCGCATAATCAGTGTTGCAGATTTCACAAGTATATAATTTCTTTTCTCTCATCATTCCTCCTCCAACAGCTCTGGATTATCAAAAATATTTCCAAACACTTCAAACTCGCTTCGCTTAATGTAAAAATCTATCAATGGCATTGGAAGACAAAACGGTTCGCATTTACTCAATGCATCTGTTTCAATTACTTCTGTGTGCCATCCTGCGACTCTATCCACGGTTTCTAATGTATCTACATCAATTGCATTAAATTCTCCAAAAACAACTCTTACTAAATCATCATCGTTCTTATGCCCTCTTAAAATATCATTCTCCCAAATCTTCTCGCCGTTCTTGTCGGTAAGACCTGTGTACTGGCAGATAGTGTCTGGGTCAACTTCAACCCATTCGTCTTCTCTTTCATCAAAGCCAATTGCTTTATTTAGTACCGGAAGAATATAATGTCGTTTCCTGCAATAAACGTAATACCCTTCCACCCATTCACCATTATCTTTTCTCTTTGCTTTAAAAAGAATTTCTCTGTTCATGTTTATGCAGTTCCTCCTCTATCTCCTTATTTGTAAGCTTTTCCAAATTCCCACCGCAGAAGAAAACTCCTCCTGCTGGTGTAATCTGGATACATTCCATAATGCTTTCTGTTTTCTTTCCGTCTACTGTGCGTCTACGGATGTATTTCTGTTTAGGGATTAAATTAGATTTCTTCATGTGTCCTCCTAAGCAAACTTTAATTGATACGAATTTTTATTTATCTTCATGTTTGGCACACGCTCTCCCACCTTTAAATATGGGCAATTTTCTTCTACTAACGCTTTAGCCATTACCGGGACCACGCTATTTCCTATCCTGGCTACCTGTTCCTTAATTGGATATCTTTTTCCTTCTATGTCTTTGTCAATAATATAATCATCCGGAAAGCCCTGCATCCGTTTTAACTCTTCCGGCTTTAACATCCGAAGAAAAATATCTTTGATGACGTATTTTTCTCCTGCGATATCAATAATTACATTTACTAGACCAAACCTGTCTTTTGTGGTGATGGTTGCAAGTGGTTCTTTTAATTCCTGACCGCATCCAGAGCCATAATACTTAATAAGAAAAGCAGATACTAAGCCAAAATGTCCCGGTGACGTAGTGATGGTGTGCAACGGCTCATCACACCCCTGCCCGATTCCGGTCTTGTAATATTTTGTAATAAACGCCGTTACTAAACCATATCTATTGCTTGTATCTATGGTTTTTATTGGTTCCGAAAGCAACTGTCCTCTGGACTCTCCTTCTTTTTGCTCCCCATGATACTGTATTAAGAAAGTCAAGGCTTCTTTGTTTTTTACTATGTAAGGCTCTGGATTTTCAATAATATATTTTCTTATCCCATTTGCAATTCTTTTCTGTGTAGCTTCTGCAAGAGGCTTTTTCCTATCGAAAATGGATTTTCCAAGGTCTGACCAATCAATAAGTTCTCCACACTGCTTCCATTTTGGTTCTGAATTTTTAAAATGTGTCTGTTCTGGCCAGATAATATCCTTTCCATCTCTACGGAAAATCGCATACCATCGTTTTCTTGTCGTAGGCGCTCCATAATCTGCTGCCACCAGTTCCCGGCTATCAAACATATAGCCAAGGCTTTTCATTGCTGAAATAAACTTTAAATAATCCTCTCCTTGTCGTTCCTTAATCGGATGCCCTTTTTCGTCTAAAGGACCCCACTGTTGTATTTCTTCCACATTTTCCATAATTATTACCTCTGGGAGAATTTGCTTTGCATGTTTGTACACTGCCCACGGAAGGATACGAAGCCCTCTCTTGCGTGGCTGTCCGCCTTTGGCTTTGCTGTGACTGGTACAATCTGGGCTTGCCCACATCAATGCAACTTTTCTGCCTTTAACATATTTTTGCAAGTCAACTTTAAAAATATCTTCTGTCAGATGAATTGTATTTGGATGGTTTGCTTTGTGCATCCGTATAGCTTCTGGATCGTGGTTTATAGCTATATCTACCTGTCTTCCTAAAGCCATTTCTATTCCAACACTCGCTCCACCGCCACCAGCAAAACAATCTATAATTAAATTATTCTTCATTGCATATTCCTCTATTTTACTATTCTTATAATTCTACTCTTCCCAAAGCTTCCTCTATCCTATTTGTCTGCTCTTTTATGAACTCAAGTACCTGTTTAAGTTCCATATCGCCTTCTGTAATTCGATTATGCAGCTTATCCTTACATACCAGCTCTACCACTTCTTTAATTGTTCCTACATACCCTAAAGTGGTATATGCTGGGCTTCCATCTTTGTTTTTTCTCCCCGTATCTCTTGCAACTGTGTAGCCGTAATTGTTAGAGATAGCGTAGTAATTATCTGTAATGTGCAACATTTTCTATTCCTCCCTAAATCGGTTCTTTGCCCATTGCTTTTCTTAGCTTATTTACTGTGTTCATCCACTCGATTTCGAAGCATACCTGCCACAGTGGTTTTTCTTTGTCTTTCTCTTTTGGTTTCTTAGGTTCTAAGTTATCATAGAACCCATATATCATGCGCCGTACTGTATTTCCGGTACGGTTAAGTTCTAAAGATATTTCCTGTACGCTGTATCCTGCTGCATACAGTTCCTTTGCTTTTATCACTTCTTTTTTTGTTACAGGTATTCTATATGCCATAATTATCCTCCTTAGCTAAATGGCAGTTCTTCGTCAATGCCGTCTGGGATGTTCATAAAGCCGTCTGCGTCCACAGTTGTGTTCCCGATCGGCTGTTCTGCTGCCGTATTGCCCTGTGCATTGTTATTTCCTGCTGCATTATTCTTGTTTTCTGCAAATTCCTGTTCTTCTACCACAACATCTGTTGTATAGACTTTATTTCCATCTCTATTTGTATAGCTTCCTGTCTGAATTCTACCGCTTACTACAATACGGATACCCTGTCGGAAGTATCTCTCGGCAAATTCTGCTGCCTTTCCAAAAGCAATACAACTGATAAAGTCTGCTGTTGCTTCGCCCTCTCTTTTTATTCTTCGGTCTACTGCCAGTGTATATCTGGCAATTCCCATTGGATTATCTCCGGCTGTATAACGTACATCAGGGTCTCTGGTTAATCTCCCCATTAAAATTACTTTATTCATCTAATCACCTCTGTATTTCTTTCAAAAATTCTACAAGCTCTGTTTCGCTGTTCGGATATCGATTATATTTCTCATGTTTCGTCCATTTTGGAATTCCGTTTCTTCTTTCTGGCTCTTGTCCTCCTACAAGATGGAGATATGAAGAAGTGTATGCCCCTGTGTATTCACTTTCGTTTTCGTATTCCTCTACAATCAGAACAGCGCCGTTTTCAAATCGATATTGATAATAAGTTGCTCCTATGTGTTCGTCCTTATACCAGATTCCCCAGGAACGGTAATTATTAAGCCATTCTTTTCTTTGTTCGTTGTTTTTTAACTTTGGAATAGGAGGTTGTCCCTGTTGCTTTTCTTGTTGCAAATTCTTAACCATGTATTCTATTGCATCTACGACTATTCTTTGTTTACTTATTGCTTCCGGCTCTTTTTCTCCTACAAAAGCTTCTATCCATCTATTCAGTTCTTTTCTTTTCTCTTCCAGAATTTCTTTTGGAGTCCATTTTCCAATAGTTTTTTCTAAAGTTTCCTGCTGTTCTTCGTTTTCCTCACGTTGTTGCGCTGGCGCAATAGATATGTCACGGATAGCTTTTATTTCTGCTTTTTTCTCTTCTATTTTCGCCGCTTTTGTGGCTTTTTTTATATCCGTTATCTCCGCTTCTACACCCGGCACTACTTCTACTGTTATTTTCTTTTCTTCTCTATTCGCAGAAGCATTACACTCGTATTTGCAGTTTCCGTGGTTAATACAATTCCAACAGCACTTTTCGTTACAGTTCTTGCCATCTCCTTCCACTGCTTTCTGTCTTTCTGTTAATGTGCATACATATTGCTGGCTATGTATGCACTTTCCTGACTGTTGCGATGGCGCAATATTTTCTTTCTGCTGTAACCAACTGTATTCACTTTCCAGTCTGGCATTTTCCACTTCAAACAATGTATTTCCTTGCGCATCGTAGAAAAATGTTCGTTCTGGTCTCCTTAAAACCAGATATTCTTTCCCCTGGCTCTTAATCTTTGCACTGTCTTCTGTATATGCTGTTTTTAAATATTCTTTCACCACCTGATACCAGGTATATCCATAAGGTTTTCCACCCATTTTGAAGCAAGAAACTTCTTCCGGAAGCATTTCCGGATAGTCTTCAATACTCATCTGGCCTTCCAAATTTTCTTCTTGATTTTGAGGTTTTCGAATTTCTCTAATTTCTTTTGCTGTCATTTCCGGTTTCGCCTGTTCTATTTGCTTATCGTCCAGATACAGCATTTCCTGTAACTGGCTTTTCCCAAAAGAAGCAAACTCTTGTCTTAATTCCGGAGAGTTCCCACCCTCGGAGAATTTATCATTCATGTGTATCCATCTGCTGCAAGTGCTTTTACTTATTCCGTAGGTGTCCTGTGCAAATTCCCATATACTTTCAAATCCATCCTGTATATAAAGTTTCTTGTCACGAATGTATTTGAGATAATAGCCTATAGTTATAAATTTCTTAGACATACTTTCTAAATCTTTCCGGATTATGTCTTTCGCTTCTCCGTATGTGGTTATTAAACTCTCCATGCTCTTCCTCCCGAAATTTCTGAACGTTCAAATTCCCCATCCAGATAAGATTTACCAATGATTTTTACAAATTCTTCTCTTGTATGGCTCTTTTCAAATTCTTCCTGGCATATTCTTTTTAGTGTCATGTCTGTTTCTCGGTTATTATGCACCGCTTCCTTTCCGATGCGGTGGTGCATTAGGCATAGGTTTGCTTTAAATCCATAAAATTCACTGTTTTTTCGATTTGAGCTGCCAAAATAAATGTGGTGGTCCTCTACTTGCTTATATCCGTAATCTCCATGCAATACCATGCACAAATAACATTGTTTTTCGCTCTGGTCTTGCAAGATGCTCTTTTGTTTCTTACCTGTTTTCTTCACTCTTATATCCAACTTTCTACGATGCACTTATCGTCTGTTTTTGCTCTTGGAAACTTTACATAAAATCCGCTTTTATGCACATCTTCTCTGCACTCTTTTACTGTTTTTCTCAATATGCAAAAAGGTGTAGGTTTCCCTGTCTTTGCATTAAATACCCTTGCTATACATTCCTCCGGAAAGTCCATTGGGTTTTTATAAATAACCACCATGGGAACAGGTATCTCTTTCCAGTCCACTTCCCTTAAACTGCTAATTACTTTATTTTCCATTTTCTTCCTCCATTTCTCTTAAAATCCAATCTGAATAAGCGTGCTTGCCTACTTCCACGCTGATTTCATGCTCTTGTATCACTTCCCATAAGTCTTTCCAGTCTTCCCGGTTCTTAATTTCCTTAAAATCTTCCCTTGCCCATATCCCCATCTTGTCCCTGATTGCGCAAAGGACAAATTGATTTCTGGAATAAATGCAAATTTCGCATGGTTCACGCATTCTTTTTAAAGCTTCTGTGAGAGTTCTTAAAACTTCCTGATTGTATGTGCCTTTTCCGGTTCGGAAGCCTTCTCTTGTTATGGGAGTATTCCTTTTTATGTATTCCAGCACATAACCGCAACGTCTCTCTTTTTTCTGGAAGGCTGTGCTACTGGTCTCTATGTACAGGTTTACCTCTTTCATGTTTTCGCCTTCCTTTCTCTTGCTTTTTAAATCGGATTAAAGTGTACCGGCGGTATTTATATCCGGTTACTGGGTTGATACCCTCTACCATGTTCGCAACATAGTATCCCTTTTTTGGTTTAATTTCTTCTTTCCAGCGTTTCAGTTTGTCTACCTTTGGTTCTGGAAGCGGCATATTTCTGGAAATATTGTAATTTGTTTCTTTTATTCTGGGTTTTGCCGGAGTACCGTCTTCTTTTAATTCCTCTGTGTTTTCATCTTTAGTAATGTAGTTAGCCAGCTTTGTAAAATCCTCATCATAAAGTTTTTCAGAAAGACTGATTTCCGTGGCATAAACCCCACCCTTTTTCCATGCAGCTTTTAGTATGCTTGCTGTATCTCCGATCTCGTTTACTATAAGATGGATATGCCATGCCCCTTTTGTCCCTCTTTCAATATTTCTTATCCAAAAAAGCTCATACCCTCTTTTCTGGTATTCCCTCCTTACCTTTCGGACTGCTTTTTGGAAATCAGATAGGGCTTCATCCATTTCAGAAGGTCTTTTGTTTTTTTCATACGTCCATGTAGCAAAACAATCTCCTGGGCAAAAATACTGCAAGAGCCTCAATCTGGTTCTCCTTGCTTTGTTCATGGCATTATTTTTTTGTATCTCCTCTTTGGTAGGCTTTTTCTTTTTCTGCCTTGCCTTTCCCGGAGCACCATGGTTTCCATCATGGTTTTCAGTAATATCAAGGATATCCCCGTTTCTCAGTTTTATTGTTTTTCTCTTTACTGCCATAGCCTCTATGTCCTAACTTTAATATCTTTATCAAGTTGTAAAAGAGAGAAAAGTGTTCTCTCTTTCTTGCTTTCTGCGGTCATATATGCTATACTCTTTTCAGACTTAAAAGTTCCATATATGACTTACCCGGAGTATTACACTCCGGGTTTTCTCTTTTCATGGTCCATCATTTCACCTTAACAAAGTTTTGCTCCACGCTTCTGGTATGCTTGTACTCTCTTTTTCCCATAAAACTTCCCTTTCCTCCATGGCTCCCGTGGAACTGGTCGATTAGGTTAAAGCTTTCTAAGGTAATAGAGGTTATCCGGTGTTTTTCTTTAATTCTTTCTATTTCTGCAAAAACAGGTCGAAGTTCTTTTTCTAATTGTGCAAATTCTCCCATTGCTTTTTCCTCTACATTCTTGTATAATAAACCTGTTAATTAAATTCCTTAGTCCGCTTTCGGTTCCCGCCGGGCGGACTTTTTTCTTAACAGCATTTCCCATTCTCTTACTTTCTCAATACTCCAGAACAACATATATGTAACTATTCCTACTCCAAATATCTGCCCAAAAAGGCTCATATCATCTGGAATTTCAAAAACTGTGTTAAATAACAGCGCTGTTCCTAAGATTGCTTGTGTTAAACTTTCACTGTGCATTGCTTGTCCCTCCTTTCCCGCCTTAGGCGGTTTTATCTTCTATGTAATTTAATTTCCTTGCAGCTGCTCTATTCCACTCTCTGGCAAGCCGTTCCTTTTCTTCTTTTGGAAGTGTTTCAATATTAACTTCTTTTCCATTTATGACTACTATATTTCGGTATGTCATATTTTCCACCTCCTTATTTCATGGTATGTTTCACGGATTGTCCTTGTTTCACGGATTTATTCCCGTATTAAGGTGTTTCTTCATTTCTTTTCTCAAAGCTGTAAGTTCTCTGCCAAGCTCTTTTAGTTCTTCGGCATATTCCGGCTTCCAACTACTACCGGAAGCCAATACGATTTCTGAATAACGCTTTGCTAAGGCTGTGTACCTCGCTATTTGTTTTACTGTCATGTAAACTCCTCCCGTATTCTCTCTTGTTTTTCCCTATTCTCCCATCTATAATTTACTTACAGGCACTGCCATGCCGAGTATTACGAAAGGAGAATTATGTTTATGAATGTTCAATCCATAGATTGGAGTGCCATAGCTGCTTGGATTGCTGTTATCATTTCGATTATCGGTGTTTCTGTCGGTCCTCTTTTAACTGCTTGTATAAACAATAAGCATCAACTAAAACTTCGCAAATTAGATATTGAGGAAAAAGAAATGTCCGAATACTGTTCAAGACGAAGAACTGCCATTGAAAACTTTCTTTCTAGCACTTCTAAATATCTTTCCGATTGTCAATATAAAAATGTAGAAGTGTGCGGTGAAAGTTTCTTTCAGGTATATCCCTATGTCCCTAAAGAGTTATGGAATGACCTTGACTACCTATATACCTGTATTTGCGAAGAAAAAGTAACCGTTGCCCGTTCTTTCTTCCTTAAAATATCTAATCAACTAGCCGAGATATTAACAGAGCCACACCAATTATCTCATTAAGAACAATCCAGCTAATTTGGAGCTTCCAGTACGGAAGCTTCATTTTTTTCACAAACGCAATACACGCAATTACTACAATCGTTAAAATAATAAAACATATAATATTTAGACAATCCGTGGGTGTTAGCATATTTCTTCCTCACCCCGCTTTCTACTCTAAGAAATACTCAATATTTACACCGAAGTAATCGGCTACTTTCTTTATCTTCTCCACTGTCGGAGAAGACTCTTTCCATTTAACTATTGTAGATGCTGGGAAATTTAAATCTTTTTCCAATCTATAAATAGAAATACGTTTTTTCTCGCACATTTCTTTTATTCTTGTATATATCACATTTTCACCTCCTATATGATTTTTTTCATATTTCTATTGACTTTTACATGAAAATATTCTATTATTATGGCATAAAGATAGCCGAAAATATTCTTGTATCCTTTTATGCAACATTTTGCCGAATGTGCATACAATAGATATTTTTCATGTATTTCTTACTTACATGATTATATTACATGATTATTTTCTAGTTGTCAATACTATTTACATGATTTTTTTCATGTTATTTGAAAGGAGAAATCAAATTGACACTAGTCGATAAAATTAGAAGTCTTGCAAATGAAAAAGGAATGAGTCTTCCTCAATTAGAAATCGCTCTTGGTCTTGGAAACGGAACTATTAGTAGATGGAAAAATTCTTCTCCTAATACTGATAAATTGCAAAAAGTCGCAGATTATTTTTCTGTGTCAATGGACTATCTGTTAGGAAGAGAAACCGATAAACTTACAGCCAAGGATAAACGAGACATCGCCAAAGACTTAGATGCCATAATGGCTAAACTATCGAATAAAGAAGACGGTCCAGTATCTTACAATGGTGAAAACTTATCTGATGAGTCTATGGATTTATTTAAAGAAGAATTAGAAATAGCGCTTAAACGCCTGAAACTTATAAACAAAGAAAAATACAATCCGAATAAAAATAAAAAGTAGGTGTATGCAAATTGCAAAAAGATATAAAACGTATAGTTGCTTATTACACAAGAAAAGTTGGAACAAATAATCCTTTTAAAATTGCAGAACACCTAGGAATTTTATATCAAATAGGAAATATTAACTGCGAAGGTTGTTATATGTTCCTAAAAAATCATAGATACATATTTTTAAATCAAAATCTTTCTGAGCAAGAAATGCAATTAGTAATGGCACACGAATTAGGTCATGCTCTTTTGCATAGGAAAGAGAATTGTTATTTCATTCGTAATAAAACATTTCTGTCTACTGCATGGATAGAAAAAGAAGCTAATACTTTTGCTGCTGAATTGCTTATACCAGATGCGTTAGTATATGAAAATCCCGGTATGACAAAAAGTCAGCTTGCAAGATTGGCTGGTTATGATGAAAAAATTATAGATTTTAAAAGAATAGATTAATACGCATAAGCACTTTAATATTCTACAAATATTTTTTAAGAAAGAAGGAATTAAAATGAGAGAAGAAAAAGGGAAAAGTATGCTTGCATCTCCAAACGATTTTGTGGTTTTAGATATAGAAACTACGGGGTTTTTACCGGAGTGGGACTATATCATAGAAATCGGTGCAATAAAATATAAAAATCATGTAGAAGTCGATAGATTTACTTCATTAGTGCAACCACCTACGGACGATGGTGAAGAGTATATTGATGATTACATTACAGAACTTACTGGGATTACAAATGAAATGTTAGAAACTGCCCCCACAATAGAGAATATTCTTCCAAAACTATATAACTTCTTAGGCGACTCTATTATCATAGGACATAATGTAAATTTTGATATAAATTTCTTATATGACAACTTTACCCAGTATTTAGATAAACCACTATCAAATGATTTTGTAGATACCATGAGACTTTCCAGAAATTTACATCCTGAAGAAAAACATCATAGATTGTTAGATTTATGTAATAGATATGATTTAGATTATTCACATGCTCATCGTTCCATTGAGGATTGTAAATTAACATTTTCTTGTTATCAAAAATTAATAGGTGAAATTAACGATAAGTTCAACAATTTTGACTCTTTTTTAGAGTCAAAGGGTAAAAAAAGAAAGTCTCATTCATGCGGAACGAAAGCAAAAGATATTCGCTCTGAATGTGACTCTTTTGACACTACACATCCGCTATACGGAAAAGTTTGTGTTTTTACAGGCACTCTTGAAAAAATGGTTCGAAAAGATGCAATGCAATTAGTTGCTAACTTAGGCGGTATAAATGCGGACTCAGTTACCAAAAAAACTAATTTTCTTATCCTTGGAAACAACGATTATTGCAAAGCAATAAAAGATGGTAAAAGTAATAAGCAGAAAAAAGCAGAAAAATTAAAATTAAATGGATGCGATATAGAAATACTTCCTGAAACAGTTTTTTATGAAATGCTGGACGAGGAATATTAATTTCAATCCACTGACATAAACTTGCAATTATAAATGAAGTTGACTTCTGGGATATTGTCGAAGATGTTATTTAACGAGAATAAAAAAGAATATGTTCCTTTGCTTTGATTAAAATTATATTGAATGTTTTTTCATGAATACTTGACAAGATTTCTGCGTATGATATAATGCTAGTGTAATTAGCGAATGACTGGTGTCCGGTCGTGAATGGAGTCTTGGAATTGTATTTCAAGACTCCATTTTGCATATAAGGAGTATATACAATATGAATGATACTAAAGAAATTACATATACAACAATTGAGCAACAAATCCAAAAATTAAAAAAGCAACATTTAATTATAGAAGATGAAGCTTCTGCTAAACGTCAATTACATTTATATGGATATTTTAATCTTATAAAGAGTTACAGAGACCCTTATGTAATTAACAAAGATGGAGAAAAAATATATCGTTCAGGTGTTACATTTGAGCAAATATATTCACTTTACATATTGGACAAAAATTTAAGAAATGCTGTAATGGCATCTATGCTTGATTTAGAAGAACATATAAAAGCAATTGCCGCAGATGTAATTGGAAGTTCTTTTGGTATCCATCAGGATGAATATTTGCAATTTAAAAATTACCGTGATAAAAAACGTCGAAAACAACGTTTTTCCTTATCGGGCATTCTGGATACAATGAGAAAAACTATAAATACGGATAAAAATCCGATACTGCATTATAGAGAATGCCATGGAATTGTTCCACCTTGGATACTATTGAAAAATGTCTATTTCAGTACAATTGTCAATTTTATTAGTCTTTTCAAACCTCGTGAACAAGAATTAGTTGCTTCTTCTCTATATAATATAGACTCTTTAAATCTATCATTGGATGATATACGAAAACTAATGATGGATACTCTGTTTATTTGCTTAGAATATAGAAACTTGGCCGCACATGGCGGAAGAACATATAACTATATTTGCAGTAGCAAATTACGTATACCAGAGTCTATGAATACACTTACCGACTTTGAAGACATGTATGGATTTAGTCAATTATTGCTTTTACTTAATCTCATGGAATATCAAAGTCCTTTTAAGCATCTCCATGAAGTAATAACTCATGAAGTAAACAGGCATTGTAATCAATTCCCGCAAGATGTAACTTATCTAGGGCAGGTTTTAAATATGAATATTATTCCTACCCGTATCGTATGGGGCTCTGAAAAAAGTAAAATATACCATTCCAATCCATATTGTAGCGGCATTAAAAATGCACTAAAAATGGAACTTTCTGAAGCCGAGGAAAATGGTTATTTACCTTGTAAAAAATGTTATAGCGATTAAAAAACCGCCCCTGCGCCAACAGGAACGGTCTAACATATATCCGAAGATATACAGTTATTCTGAACAAATATATTGTATCATCTTCGGAACAGCCTTGCAATCGGAACATACTTTCGATGGCTGTTATTTTTATACTCTTTTTGAATAAAATAAAGAAGGTGATGAAATTGTCTAGCACAGAAACTCTTAAATCCGGTGCTCTCTATATACGTGTGAGTACCCATGGAAAGCAGGAAGAACTATCTCCTGCTGCCCAAAAGCGCTTACTTTTAAAGTATGCAAAAGAACATAACATTGTAGTATCCAAAGAATACATTTATGAAGAAAAAGGAATATCCGGAAGAAAAGCTGACCGCCGCCCTGAATTTATGCGAATGATTTCCGCTGCAAAATCAAATCCCTCTCCTTTTGATGTGATTTTAGTATGGAAATTCAGCCGTTTTGCAAGAAATCAGGAGGAGTCTATTGTATATAAGTCTTTGCTCCGCAGGAAGTGCAACGTAGATGTAATCAGTGTATCCGAGCCTCTTGTAGAAGGTCCTTTCGGCTCACTTATTGAACGTATCATCGAATGGATGGATGAATACTACTCTATCCGTCTTTCCGGAGAAGTCTTCCGTGGAATGTCTGAAAAGGCAATGAAAGGAGGCTATCAGGCAAGACCGCCTCTTGGATATAAGATTTTAGTAAAAGGTGAACCTCCGGTAATTGTTCCGGAAGAAGCAAAGATTGTGGAATATATCTTTGACAAATATGTTAATGCTCGTTCCGGAATATTTGATATTGCCAGAAGTTTAAATACCATGGGAGCAAAAACGTCGCATGGAAAAGCTTTTGAGCGAAGGTCTGTGGAATACATATTGCAAAATCCAACTTACTGCGGAAAGATACGCTGGAACCGAACTACAAATGCCACCAACGAAATAAAGCCAAAAGAAGATTGGATTTTAGCAGACGGAACGCATCCGGCGATTATCTCCGAAGAATTGTTTCATGCAGCACAGGAACGTTTTCAGAGTGAATATCGTCCTACCGGCGCAAGACCATCTTCTACTTATCGCCACTGGTTATCTGGAATTATAAAATGTCCGGAATGCGGCAGAACAATGATTGCCAAAAGTACCACGGATAAACGTTATCATAAACAATATTCTTATTTTACCTGCTACGGATACAGCAAAGGAAAATGTCTGGCAAAGAATTCTGTAAGCTCTAAAAAACTGGAACCCGTTGTAATTGCCGGTATTAAGGCAGCTACCTCAGACACCAATTTATCTTTTACCATAAAGAAATCCATTCCTGTGGAAGATAAAAGCGAACTCAAAATTTTGGAAGGACTGTTAGCAAAAATAGATATGAAAGAAAAGCGTATCAAAGAAGCTTACATGAATGGTATAGACAGTCTGGAGGAGTATAAAGAAAATAAACTGCTGCTTACAAAAGAACGAGCTGTTTTAGAAGAAAAAATTAAGAATACCAATGCAGAACCAAACAACAATATGGATATGATAAAAAATGATATGAAAAAACGGATTGAAAATGTCTATGATATTATTACCGGTGACAGTTTTTCAGACCAGCAAAAAAGTGATGCGCTAAAAAGCATTGTAGAAAAGATTGTTTATAAAAAAGAGGAAGAAACGGTTGATATTTACTATTACTACCTCTGAAAAACCCTTATTTTATGCGGGTTTCACGTACTTGTATGTTGTTGCTATTTGGGTGACACAATGGGGCTCAAAATATCTGGGAGATCAAGGCTATTCTGCCATTGAAATCTTACGAAACTTCTACGGCAGCAACATGTACATCAACACTGCCGAGGAAATTTCCGGCATCCCTGCCTCGTGGCCCGGTCAGCCCCTAGACATCGGTTCATCCGGAAGTAAGATCCGACAGATACAGGAACAGCTTAATGCCATTGCCAACGCCTATCCTGCTCTTCCGAAAATTTCCGTAGACGGAGTCTTTGGAGAAAACACGCAAAACGCAGTCAAAAAATTCCAGCAGATTTTCGGACTTCCTGCCACAGGAATTATTGATTACTCCACATGGTACGAAATTCAGGAAATTTACGTAGGCGTCACCAGAATTGCAGAATTAGTATAAAAAAGCTGCCACATAAAATAAATATCGAGAATATCTATACATTTTCGCCAAAACTGCATAGATATTCTTGATTATTCTTTCATGTGACAGTTCCATTATAATCTTCGAAAATCATTAAACATTACAAATACCATTAAAAGCATCAATAAAACAAATCCCGCAAAATGGATCATGCCTTCTACATTTGGATCTAATTTCTTCTTTCGTACAGCTTCAACTGCAAGAAAGACAAGTCTTCCTCCGTCTAAAGCCGGAATAGGAAGTAAATTCATGACACCTAAATTGGCAGAAAGCAGAATTGCCCAGTACAGCATTTGAAGCCATACCATAACCGTGCCTTCCTCTTTGGCTTCTTCATAAGAGTCGCCAATAACATCAATAATCCCCACAGGACCAGATAAGTCATTTACGCTAAACTGCCCTTTTATCAGCATCATAAGACTTTCTATGGTATTAGAAATCCAGTATCGCACCTCAGAAGCGCTGTATCTTAGTACCCCTAAAAAGTTGGTTTTTTCCCGATACAGATTATAAACAAAACCAGTATCTATCTGCTTTGTCATCTGAGGTTTTAAGGAAATCGTCTGTACCTCTCCGTCTCTCTCAATTCCCAAACTAATTTCTGAACCGTCCAGCGGATTTTTTTCCCAGTATTCCTGTATTTCCTGACTGGTTTCAATAACTTCTCCATTGATTTCACGGATAATATCTCCGGCCTGTACTCCGGCTTCCATCATAGCGCCGTTTAAAACAACCTGTGTAACTTCCGGTTCTCCATCCGGTGTGGGTACATAAGAAAATCCCAGCATGTATTTTTCTTCGCTGTATGCTTCAAAGGAAACTTCCTTTTCTTTACCATCTCGTTTATAGGTCAGGGTAATGTCTTCATCTTCCAGTCCGTGAAGCATCATGTAGGAGTCCAAATCTCTCCCTAGAACAATGTTTCTCCCCTGAAATTCTGTAATAATATCCCCTTCCTGAAGCCCCGCCTTTGCCGCAGGAGAATTTTCTTCCACCTGTAACACTCTGGCAGGATCATAGCCTGCCACGCTGGTAATAATCATGGCAAATACAAAAGCCAGAATAAAGTTAAAAATCGGTCCTGCCGCAACAACAGATATTCTCGCCCACACAGATGCCTTATTAAAAGAACCCTCGCTGTCATCGTCATCATCTTCGCCAACCATCATACAGGACCCGCCTATGGGAAATAATTTTAAAGAATAACGGGTTTCTCCCTTTTGCGTTGATAACAGTCTCGGTCCCATCCCCAGAGAAAATTCCGTAACCTTAATTCCATTTCTTTTCGCCAAAAGGAAATGCCCCAGCTCATGGAAAATAATAATGACGGAGAATATCAAAATTGCTATTAAAATTTTCAATTTACCACCTGCCTTCAATCCTCTTATATACGTCTTGTTCAATATTTATAATTTCTTCAACGGTAGGATTTAAAATTACTTCATGCTCATTCATTGCATTCTCAATAATTTCATAGATATCTAAAAATCCGATTTTTCGATTTAAAAACAATGCCACTGCTTTTTCATTGGCTGCGTTAAAAACAGTGGGCATGGAGCCTCCTGTTTTCGATGCCTGCATTGCTAACGGCAGTCCTTTAAAGGTCTCCATATCAGGATTTTCAAAAGTAATGGATGCCAGCTTTGCAAAGTCCAAACGTTCCCCATCTAAATATTTACGCTCACCTTCATATAAAGCATACTGAATAGGCAGACGCATATCAGGTGTACCAAGCTGTGCCATAATACTTCCATCTTTAAATTCAATCATAGAATGAATAACACTTTGTGGCTGTACGACTACTTGTATTCTATCCAAATCCACATCAAATAACCATTTTGCTTCCATGACTTCCAACCCTTTATTTACTAAAGTAGCAGAATCAATAGTAATTTTCTGTCCCATAGCCCAATTAGGATGCTTTAAAGCATCTTCTACACGCATATTTTTCAATTCTTCTGTTTTCTTTCCACGGAAAGGGCCGCCGGAAGCAGTAATCAGCAGTTTTTCAATGGTTTTTGGATTTTCTCCGTTTAACGCCTGAAAAATTGCACTGTGCTCGCTGTCAACCGGTAAAATTTTCACATTGTGCTCTTTTGCAAGAGGCATAATAATATGCCCTGCTGTTACAAGGGTTTCTTTGTTTGCAAGAGCAATATGCTTTCCTGCACAAATAGCGGCAACCGTAGGACATATTCCAATCATCCCCACAATGGCGGTCACCAGAATTTCCGCTTCCTCCATAACCGCCAGCTCAATTAAACCTTCCATTCCGCCTACTATTTTGCAGTCAGTGTCCTGTACACGAAGCTTTAATTCCTGCGCTTTCTTTTCATCTCCCACCGCTGCCAGCCTTGGAGAAAACTGACGGATTTGCTTCTCCAGCAAATCAATATTTCTTCCCGCAGCAATTCCTACCACCTGCAAATCATCATTTTTGCTGACAATATCAAGGGTTTGTGTTCCTATGGAACCTGTTGAACCTAAAATTGCAATTTTCTTCATACGCTTTCCTCTTTATATTAAAACACTGGCAAGGAAATAAATAAACGGAGCTGTAAAAATAACACTGTCAAAACGGTCCAAAACACCGCCGTGCCCCGGAATAAGTTTTCCGTAATCTTTTATTTCCTTATTTCTCTTAATGGCAGATGCCGCCAAATCTCCTACCATGGAAATCAGCGCACCTACCGCACAAATCACTGCATACATCAATGGAGTATGACCGTCTGCCTGATTGACACCGGAAATCAAAAGTGCATAGAGCGCTCCCAAAAGCGCTGCGCCTAACACACCGCCTACACCGCCTTCAACGGATTTTTTCGGACTTAATACCGGCGCCATTTTATGCTTTCCGATTAACATTCCCACACAGTAGGCACAGGTATCGCTCCCCCAAGAGCTTAAGAAAATCAAGCCTACCAGCCATGCACCGCCCTCTAAGGTTCTCGTTTTATAAATATAGGACAGCATAACCGCAACATAGAAAATGCCGAATAAGGCTGCCATAATCTGTTCTGCTCTATATTTTGGATACGTAAACACATAGACACACATAATGAGTACAAGGGCAAACAGTAAAATCATCATGGAAAATTCATCTGTTTTTACCCAAAGCAGTGAAAGGTAATACAAAACCGTTCCTACATACCCTGCGATTTCCAATGCCCCAAAGCCCTTCTGGTGCACCTCCATGGCACGATACAGCTCTCCTACTCCGATTAATGAAATTGCCAGAAGCACAGCAAATAATATAGGACCTCCTGCGGCAACAGAAGCGACTGCAATCGCCACAAGAACAATTCCACTTAAAAGTCTTGTCTTAAACATTCTACTCCTCCTTTACGCCACCGTATCTGCGGTCTCTGTGATTGAATTTATCAATGGCTTTTTCAAATTCCTTTTTATCAAAATCCGGCCATGCCACATCGGTAAAGTAAAACTCTGTATAAGCAAGCTGCCACATTAAAAAGTTTGAAAGCCTTTCTTCGCCGCTTGTTCGAATTAGCAAATCAGGGTCGGGAAGTGCCCTTGTGTCCAAGTAATCAGAAATCACATCCTCCGTAATCTGCTGAGGGAGAAGAACTCCTTTTTCCACATCCTCCGCCATCCTTACCATGGCTCTTTTGATTTCATCTCTGCTTCCGTAATTTAAAGCAATTTGAAAATGCAGCTCGTCAAACTGGCTGGAATATTCCTCCAGCTCTTTGATTTTTTGCTGTAAATCTGCATCAAACATACTTGGGTCACCAATGACACGTACACACATTTTATTATCTCTTGAAATCTGAATACAGCGCTTCATATAGTTCCGAAACAGCTTCATAAGACCGTCCACTTCTTCTTTTGAACGCTTCCAGTTCTCTGTGGAAAAAGCATATACTGTCAAATATTTTACGCCTAAATCCTTGGCAATACCGCAAATTTTCTCCAGATTTTCGCATCCCTTAATATGTCCGTAGGTTCTGGGCATTCCCTTTGCTTTCGCCCATCTTCCGTTTCCGTCTAAAATAATTGCCACATGTCTGGGAATTGTCATAATTTTTCCTCCTACGCATGAAAGAGGCACAATACGGAATTTGTATGTGCCCCTTCCTATGTTTTCTCTTATACAGTCAGAATTTCTTTTGACTTTTCTTCCACTGCTTTTTCGATTTCTTTCACAAACTTATCTGTGATTTTCTGAATTTGCTCTTCTAATTCTTTAATTTCATCTTCAGATACATCCTGCTTTGCCAGCTTTTTAAAAGCATCATTGGCATCACGGCGCACATTACGAACTGCAACCTTCGCTGCTTCGCCTTTTTTCTTAACATCCTTTACCAGTTCTTTTCTGCGCTCTTCTGTCAGCTCCGGAAGTACCAGACGAATGATTTTACCGTCACTGTTTGGATTTAAGTTCAAATCAGAAGATAAAATTGCTTTACTGATTTCTTTAATCAAGGATGCTTCCCAAGGCTGAATTTGGATCATTCTAGCTTCCGGAACTGTAATATTTGCCACCTGCTGAAGCGGTGTCGGTGTTCCATAATAGTCTACGGTAAGTTTATCTAAAATATGCGGATTTGCACGTCCTGCACGAATGGTAACCAGTTCCTTTGTAAGACCTTCCAAAGTCTTTGTCATTTTGTGTTCATATACCTGAATTCTCTCATCTGTTGCCATGTTTTCTTCCTCCTAATTTTAAGCTCCGACTATACAAGCACCTTTGTACCTGTGAATTTACCATGAGCAGTATTCACAATGCTGTTTTCTTCATTTAAACCGAATACCAACATTGGCATTTTATTTTCCATACACATAATAGAAGCTGTCATATCTACAACTGCCAGTTTCTTGTCAATGACCTCCTGAATGTGAACCTCATCATATTTCTTTGCATTGGGGTTTGTTTTCGGGTCGCTGTCATAAACGCCGTCAACAGCTTTTGCAAGGAAAATAGTCTCTGCTTCGATTTCAATGGCACGAAGTACCGTAGCTGTATCTGTTGAGAAATAAGGATGTCCTGTTCCCCCTGCCATAAATACAACCATGCCTTTTTCAAAGTATTTGTTTGCACGGTCTTTGGAAAACAGCTTTGTGAAAGCACCGCACTCAAATGGTGTGAGCACACTTGTCTTCATTCCTGCTGCACGGAAAATTTCAGAAACATAAATACAGTTCATAACTGTTGCCAGCATACCAATCTGGTCTGCCTTTGTTCTGTCGATGTTCTCACTGGTACGTCCTCTCCAGAAGTTTCCTCCTCCGATTACAATACCAACCTGAACGCCTTCTTCTACAAGTACCTTTACCTGTTTTGCAACTTCCATAACGGTAGCTTCGTCAAAACCTGTTTTTTTCGGTCCTGCCAAAGCTTCTCCACTTAATTTCAATAAAATTCGTTTCATTGTATAAGCTCCTTTATCTCTTAATTCCCGTAACGGCATAAAGCACCGCTTTTCTCTAAGTATACCTATAAAACTCTCCGATTTCAAGAAATTTTTCTGAAACTTTCTTTTCCTTTATTTTAATCCTGCAAAAAGACTCCAATATCCCTGAATGAAAATATAAAATACTACAATTGGAAGTACAAAAGTAAGGTATACTCTCATCTTTTTCGGGAAAGAAATACCTGCTCCCGTGTTGGCTTCCTTCAGGAAATTCTCCCAGCCCCAGCCGTATTTATTTACACAGAACAGCAGATAAACCAAAGAGCCGAGAGGAAGCATATTGTTGCTTACCAAGAAGTCTTCTAAATCCATAATCTGTTTTCCCAAGATTGTAAAATCGCTCCAGATTGTCATACCGAAGATACAAGGCAGGGATAAAACAAAAATAGCTACTCCGTTTATCAAAACCGCTTTTTTCAGACTCCAGTTCCATAAGTCCTGTGCAAAGGAAATAATGTTCTGGAATACTGCAATAATCGTAGATAATGCAGCAAAAGTCATAAATAAGAAGAACAAAGATCCCCAAAGTCTTCCGCCCTTCATTTCATTAAATACATTGGGAAGTGTAACAAATACAAGTCCCGGTCCTTCTCCCGGATTAATATCAAAAGCAAAACAAGCAGGGAAAATAATCAAACCTGCAATTAAAGCCACACTGGTATCTAAAATCGTAATATTGATTGCCTCTCCTGTAAGCTTTCTCTCTTTTCCGATATAACTGCCGAAAATAGCCAGCGCTCCAATACCAAGACTAAGGGTAAAAAATGCCTGTCCCATAGCTGCAAAGACTACCTCGGAAATTCCTGCATCTATCAGTTTTCTAAAATCAGGAAGCAGATAAAATTTCAGTCCCTCTGATGCTCCCGGCAGCAGGCAGGAATTGATTGCCAGTACCACCATTAATCCTAAAAGCACCACCATCATAATCTTGTTAATACGTTCCACACCACTTTGCAGTCCCATAGAACACACCAAAAATCCAATGACAACAATCACTGCCATCCAGAAAATCATAGTAGGCATATCTGTGGTAAGCTTTGCAAATTCAGCACCCACCCCGTCAGGATTAAGCCCTGCAAAGTCCCCCTTTATCATCTTTACAAAATATGCCAGCATCCAGCCGCCAATGGTAGTATAAAACATCATTAAAAGATAATTTCCCGCCATACCAAAGTAACGGTAAATATGCCACTTTGTTCCTTTTGGTTCAAGAACGTTAAAAGATGTTGCAATACTTTTCTGGCTTGCTCTTCCCACGGAAAATTCCATTACCATAATCGGAAGTCCTAAAACAAGCAAAAAGAATAAATAAATCAGCACAAATGCCGCACCGCCGTATTTTCCCGTGATATAAGGAAATCTCCATACATTTCCGAGTCCGATGGCACAACCTGCTGAAATCAGGATAAAACCAATCCTTGAAGAAAATTTTTCTCTTTCCATATTATGTACCTCTTCTTTTTCTTTATCTCACCAAAGCGTTGATGTGCAACGACTTTACAGAGATGATTTTTTCAGGTAATTATAACATGGTTCTTACTTGCTTTCAATACTTCCGATATTTTTAATTAAAACAGAAATTGTCCCGTCCGGATTTGTGATAAATTCAATTTTATCTTTATTATTGTATTCTTCCATAGGTATTTTCAGCTCAATTCCCGTATCTGTCATCAAATGCTGCTTAGTAAATTTTTTTGTTGTCAGCGGATTTTGAGGTTCTATGGTATCTTCTGTAAGATTGTATTTTTCCAGCTTTTCCTGAACCTCTTCTTTCATCTGAGGGTGCTCCTTGAAAATTTTATCAATTACCACAGGCACCTCCAAGCCACCCTGTTCTGAAAATTCCTGATTTAAAATACTCTTTGTTTCCATTTGTACTTCAAACTGCTCCGAGTCATGAAAATACTTTTTCTGAACCTCAGTCACAGCTTTATTTACAATGGCAAGCTTTGTTTTAGAAGACAAAGAGCCTTTACACTTTAAAAAGTTCTGAGAAAAATAATTGGTCTTTACACCGTTTACATCATACTTCTTTTCCACCAGCCGTACATACTGAGGAGCCATAAGGTCAAGCAAAGCCGCTTCTGTAAGCTTCTGCGTCTCTCCCGGAAGAATGGCCTTCTGCTTAATAATATCATTATTATTTCCCCAAGGGTCTGAATTCGTCAGATGAGTATAGGAAGTTTTATAGTTCATTTTCAAAAGCGCCAGATAGCTGTGCTGCTCTACCTGATATTCCACCACCAGCAAATCCGCTGCCGGAATGTCAATGTTCTGGTTCATAAGAGTATAGAGCTCTCCTGCAATCTTTTGCGATACTTCCAGAAAATTCTCAGAGTTCCATTCCTCCACTAATGGGAAAACAGATGACTCCTCCGTAAAGCTGCAATTTTTTATTTCATCACTGCTGTCAATTTTAAAAATATGACTTTTCAAAAAATCGGAAAAATCCGAACCACAGTCCAACAGCGTATCGGATAAGACCGGCATGCCAAGTGCAGAGTCTAAAATATGTACCACTGCCTGCTGAATTTTAATTTCTTCTTTTGATGCCAACATTTCTTTCGTTCCCTTCTATATTTCTCTCCCATTCATCATGCCCTGACATGCAATAAGAATAATCGCCGATACAAGAAAATTCATCACTATGGTAACCACTGTAACGACTGCCTGAAAAACATACAAATCCTTTAATAAGAACCATGCCAAAAAGCCCGCTCCTGTCGCAGGAATTGCTGCCAGCAGGATAATCAGCATACGAAGAAGATTTTCTAATGCCACACTTGCCTTTGTTTTCATAACTTTTGTAGCCCAAACCGTACCGGAGATAAAAATCATTGCATATCCTAACAGCATAAAGAAATATTGCAAAATCGTCAAGACCGGCATCCGATTAAAAATACCTGCAATTAAAATTGCCGTACCGATTAAAATAGAAATTTTGAAATAAGCAGGCAAAACTACATAAATCAATTTTTTTAATGGATTTTCCGGTATCAGATAAATCTGATAATTTTTTAAATCACCCAGAAACTCGGTATCATTTAGCAGATTAAACAGCCATAAAATCATCATGTAGCTGAACATATAAAACCGTCTTTCCGCTATCATGAAATAACTAATAAGAAAATACACCACAATCACAAAGAAATCCTGTTTTCTTAAAAAGCTGCCTGTTTTTTTCATGCTGAGAATATTTTTATAGAAAATTGCTCTTGCGCCTTCCGGAAATTCTCCCCGCACCTGCTTTATCTTTCCTTCACTGCTGAGAATATTTCCTCCATTCGCCTTTACCCTGCGAACATAATTGCTGATTTCCTCTGCGTCCCGCACAGCCTGCTCCACAATATTTCTTGGGAAGGTCAAAAACAGGATTACAAAAACAGCATTAGCGAGCAGCAAAAGAGCCAGACCAATTATCATACCCATATACTCTTTTCCCAGAAAAGCGCTCAAAACAAGCTTCCCCCATCCAAAGAAGGGTACATAATAAAATTCTCTGCTTACGGCAAACTTTAAAAATCCATCTTCCAAATCGTAGCCTGCTGCCTGCATAGAAATAAAAAAAACTGCTCCTGCCGATGCCAGCACCAAGATTACTGCAATATAATTCCAAATCTTTGCTTTGGGCTTTACCAGGGTCCACATATAAATATAATCTGTCATCAGTAAAAATATGGAGCTGATTAAGAAAAGCACCAGCAAACATAACAGGAAATACGGAATGGAAAAATATCCGCCCATAGAAAGCAAGCCCATAAAGAAGCAGCCTATCAGCCCATAGCCTAATGCGCCTTTTAAAGTCTGTACTAAAATAAAAAGATTTGTCTGCGTCTTTGTATAAGGACCGGAAAAAAAATAAAAAGCATCCGTATCATACAAAAGCGCTTTTCGCTTACTCATTAACGACAGCATTGAAAAGAAAGCCGTAACACCAATGCCTGCCAGAATTGCCGTAGCAGCCTGCAAATACATGGTTTCCTTGTCATAAGGTACAGAAGATGTAAAAATCGTTCCTATCAGTATTCCATAGATTAAAACCGTAAAAATGACTGCCATACCTGTTCCTAAAGAAGAAAACTGAACTCTTACAGAACCTTTTATTTTTGTCCGAAACAAATAGAAGAATGAATTCATACATCGCCCTCCCTTGTAGTTTCAAAAAAGATTTCCTTTAAGGTTTCTTCTCCTGCATCTTTTCTGTCTATTTCTTTTACAATCTCTCCCCTGTTCATAATATAAGCCCTGTCCCAGATATCATTTACAATGTCAATAATGTGGGTACTGATAAGAATTGCCGTACCCTCTGCCCGAAGCTGGCGAAAAAGCTCCAATACTTCTTCAATGCTTGCCGGATCCAGTCCTACCATTGGCTCATCTACTAGCAATGCTTTAGGCTCAATGATAAACGCCAAAATCATGCTTAATTTCTGCCGCATTCCTTTGCTTAGCTCTTTTGCTAATTTTTTTCTGTTTTCTGTCATTTTAAATGCTTCCAGATACTTATCTGCTATTTCTTTATAATTCTTTACACGATACGCCCTGCCAATAAATTCTATAGTTTCATCCACAGTAAGAACATCGTACAACATAGGAATTTCCGGTACATAGCTGAAACATTTCTTCGCTTCAATGGTATTGTTTGGATGACCACATATCAGAATTTCCCCTTCATAATTTAAAAGATTTGCAATACTTTTAATCGTAGTAGATTTCCCAGCCCCATTCGGTCCTAAAAGGATAGTAATCTCTCCTGGTCTTGCACAAAGTGAAACATTCTTTACTACAGGTTTTTCCAATACATTATACGATTTTGTCAAATTTCGAACTTCTATCATTTTTCTTCCCTCCTAGGCCTAATTAATTTAGCATAGTATAGCATAAAAGTTTTTTAGAGTAAAGAAAATCTTATTATTTCCTTGCTTAACGATTGCTCTTTATGCTATACTTTATTACGTATGTAAAGTCATAAAAAAATATATATAAATGGAGGTTCTTTATGCCAAAGAGAAATGATATACACAAAATTCTTATTATCGGTTCCGGCCCAATTATCATCGGACAGGCGTGTGAATTTGACTATTCCGGTACACAGGCATGCAAAGCTTTACGTAACCTTGGCTACGAAATCGTACTGGTAAACTCCAACCCTGCTACTATCATGACTGATCCATCCACAGCAGATGTTACTTACATCGAACCTTTAAATGTGGATCGCCTGACTGAAATTATTGCAAAGGAAAGACCTGATGCCCTGCTTCCTAACTTAGGCGGACAGTCCGGATTAAATCTTTGTGAAGAGCTCTATCATGCCGGTGTTTTGGACAAATATAATGTAGAAGTTATCGGTGTTCAGGTAGATGCTATCAGTCGCGGTGAAGACCGTATCGAATTTAAAAATGCCATGGATAAACTTGGTATCGAAATGGCAAAAAGTGCACCTGCTTATTCTGTAGAAGAAGCTCTTAAAATTGCTGAAGAATTAGGATACCCATGTGTTATTCGTCCTGCATATACTATGGGCGGTACAGGCGGTGGTATCGTCTATAATGAAGAAGAATTAAAAAAAGTAGCTGCAAGAGGTATTGCCGCATCTATGGTAAACCAAATTCTTGTAGAAGAGTCTGTAATTGGTTGGGAAGAGCTCGAAGTTGAAGTTGTTCGCGACAAAACAGGAAAGAAAATCTCTATTTGTTTTATTGAAAATATCGACCCAATGGGCGTGCATACCGGCGACTCCTTCTGTTCCGCACCAATGCTCACAATTTCCAAGGAGCTTCAGGACCGTCTGGAGAAACAGGCACACGCCATTGTAGAGTCTATCGGCGTAATCGGCGGTACAAACGTACAGTTTGCTCATGATCCGAAATCAGACCGTATCATCATTATCGAAATCAACCCAAGAACATCCCGTTCCTCTGCTCTTGCAAGTAAAGCAACTGGTTTCCCAATTGCTTACGTATCTGCATTATTGGCAGCAGGACTTACCCTTGATGAAATTCCATACTGGAAAGACGGTTCTCTGGCAAACTACAAACCATCCGGAGATTATGTTGTTGTAAAATTTGCTCGCTGGGCATTTGAAAAATTCAAAAGCTCTCAGGATAAACTGGGCACACAGATGAAAGCCGTAGGCGAAGTTATGTCCATCGGTAAAACATACAAAGAAGCTTTACAAAAAGCAATCCGTTCTCTGGAAAGAGGCTGCTATGGTCTTGGATTTGTAAAAGACTTCCACGAACTTACTTTAGATGAATTATATGCAAAACTTGAAAAACCAACCAGCCAGAGACAGTTCATTCTTTACGAAGCAATCCGTAAAGGCGCTTCTTTAGAAAAACTTCACGATATGACACATATCAAACTTTGGTTCTTACAGCAGATGAAAGAACTGGTTGATTTAGAAGAAGAAATTCTGACTTACAAAGGTAAAAGCCTTCCTGATGAACTTCTTATTCAGGCTAAGAAAGACGGATTTTCTGATAAATACCTTGCTATGCTTTTAGATATTGACGAATGGGAATTATTCAAACACAGAGAATCTCTTGGCATGGGTGAACGTTGGGATGCCGTACCTGTAAGCGGTGTAGAAGAACCGGCTGCTTACTACTACTCTACATATAACGGAGAAGATAAAGCTCCTGTATCAAACGGACGAAAAGTTATGGTACTTGGCGGCGGTCCAAACCGTATTGGTCAGGGTATTGAATTTGACTACTGCTGTGTTCATGCTGCCTTCACTCTGCGTGAATTAGGCTTTGAAACCATCATGGTAAACTGTAACCCTGAAACTGTTTCTACTGACTACGATACTTCTGACAAATTATACTTTGAACCTCTGACTGTAGAAGACGTTATGTCCATTTACAACAAAGAAAAACCACTTGGTATCATTGTTCAGTTTGGTGGACAGACTCCTCTGAATATTGCTGCTGAACTTGAAAAACGCGGCGCTCATATTCTGGGTACTTCTCCTGCTGTTATTGATATGGCTGAAGACAGAGACTTATTCAATGCAATGATGCACAAATTAGAAATCCCAATGCCTGAATCAGGAATGGCTGTCAACGTTGAAGAAGCTCTGGAAATCGCTCATCGTATTGGCTATCCAATGATGGTTCGTCCTTCTTATGTATTAGGCGGACGTGGTATGGAAGTTGTTTACGATGACAATATGTTAAGAGATTACATGGCTGCTGCTATTGACGTTACACCGGAACGTCCAATCCTTATGGATAAATTCTTGCAGAATGCTTTAGAATGTGAAACAGACGCTATCTCTGATGGCACACACGCATTTGTTCCGACTGTTATGCAGCACATTGAACAGGCAGGTATTCACTCCGGTGACTCCGCTTGTGTTATTCCTTCTGTTGAAATTTCTGAAAAGAATAAAGAACTCATCAGAAAATACACAACTGCAATCGCATGTGAAATGGGTGTTGTAGGTCTTATGAATATGCAGTACGCAATCTGCGAAGATAAGGTTTATGTATTGGAAGCAAATCCACGTGCATCCCGTACTGTACCGCTTGTTTCTAAAGTATGTAACATCAACATGGCAAACATTGCCACAAAGCTTATGACTTACGAGCTGACAAATGAACGTCCTGACGTAACTGCATTTAAGGAAAAAGCGCATCCATATTATGGTGTAAAAGAAGCGGTATTCCCGTTCAATATGTTCCCAGAGGTTGACCCTCTTTTAGGACCTGAAATGCGTTCAACAGGTGAGGTGCTCGGTTTAAGCGAGTCCTTCGGAACTGCTTACTACAAAGCACAGGAGGCAGCAGGAGCAAAACTTCCTCTTAGCGGAACTGCTTTAATCAGCGTAAACAAAAATGACCGCGCACAGGCATTAGAAGCTGCAAAACAGTTTAAAGAACTTGGATTTGGCATTGTTTCCACAGAAGGATGTGCAAAATTCTTCAATGAAAACGGTGTAGAATGTAAGACTCTGAAAAAACTTCAGGAAGGCAGCCCAAATGTTTACGATGCTTTAGTAAGCGGAGAAATTGATTTAGTCATCAACACTCCTGCCGGAAAACAGAGTAAATACGATGACTCTTATTTAAGAAAAACAGCAATTAACAAAAAAATCCCTTACATCACCACAATGTCAGCAGCTCTGGCAAGTGCAACCGGTGTAAAAGCGATTTTAAATAAAGAGGCTCAGTCCTTAAAATCCTTACAGGAATATCACAAAACATTAGATTAATACGATATCATTCAATCGGGTAGGAGGTAAATGATTATTCTATTTACCGTCCTCCCACACCACCTAGCATACCGTTCGGTACTAGGCGGTTCCTTAGTTTTCACAAACTGTTAGATAGTAGTCAAGCATAGATGTATATCCTAGCCTGGCTACTATTTTATTTGTGATTACTGAATTTAACACCTGAGCCATCCTCCAGTATCCTTTTCTACTACAAGCAAGTTCCTTTGCTTTCCAATGTTCCATTCCTAATGCTTTCAGCATTCGATACTTTGTTTTAATTTTCTTCCATTGTTTCCAATAGACTGCTCGAATCCTACGCCTTGCCCATTCGTCCATTGTTTTAAGAAGTCCTTTCATATCTGCAAGTCTAAAGTATTCTACCCATCCTCGCACATACTCCTGGTATTTTCTTTCTCGTTCTGCATTGCTAATACCTTTGTTCCTATCAGTAAGCTCTCTGATTTTATTTCTCATCTTGACTACTGACTTTTGATGTACTCTGAATCTGCATTTGCCTTTGTATCTATAAAAAGTATAACCGAGATACTTGACTTTGCTGATGTGAGCCACTTCTGTTTTCTTCCTATTCACTTTCAGGAAAAGCTTTCCTTCAATAAACGGAATGATGTTCTTCAAGGTTCTTTCTGCACTTTTTCTGCTCTTACAGAAAATCATACAGTCATCTGCATAACGGACATATCTATGTCCTCTGCGTTCCAGTTCCTTGTCCAACTCATTTAGCATTATGTTACTAAGCAACGGACTCAATGGTCCTCCTTGTGGCATCCCGATTTCTGTACGCTCATACTTCCCGTTTGCTATAACTCCCGCATTCAGGTATTTGTGTATCAATGAAATCACTCTGCCGTCCTTGATGGTTCGTGACAACACCTCGATTAACTTACTCTGACATACGGTATCAAAGAACTTTTCTAAGTCCATATCCACTACATATACATAGCCGTCATTTACGTTCTTTTGGCATTGTCTTAGGGCATCGTGTGCCCCTCTTTTCGGTCTGAAACCAAAACTGTTCTCTGAGAACTGCTCCTCAAAGATTGGCGAGAGTTCCTGTGCGATTGCCTGTTGAATCACTCTATCAACAACCGTAGGTACTCCCAGCTTCCTGTACTCGCCTTTTGTCTCTTTGGGTATTTCTACCCTTCGAACTGGGTTGGGTTTATATTTCCCTCCCCTTATCTCTTGGATTAAGGTTTCTTGATTTTCTCTAAGGAAGGGCAGAAGTTCATCCACCTGCATACCATCGATTCCACCTTTCCCTTTGTTTTTCTTGACTTGCTTATAGGCGTTGTTAAGGTTGTCTTTTCGCAAGATCAAATCCAAGAGATTGTTCGTCCAATAGTCTGTGATGACACCGCTCTTTTCAGTAATCTTAGAGT
>OFMF01000139.1_pt1 | contig 67626 bp, 69 predicted proteins | sample 1541771 | NCBI WGS metagenome assembly OFMF01 (sample SAMN04209235, study PRJEB22552) | human gut metagenome | biome: gut; material: feces | host: Homo sapiens | place: USA: Oklahoma
GATAGTTTGTGATAACAGAGAATGCTGTTACTTCTGTAGCTGTTCCTGATGTAGATGGAATCGCTGCGAATTTTGCTTTCTGTCTCAGTTCCGGGAAATTAAACGGAATGCACAGATCCTCGAATGTTACATCCGGATACTCATAAAATGCCCACATTGCTTTTGCAGCATCAATCGGAGAACCGCCGCCCATTGCCACGATCCAGTCCGGCTCAAATGCACGCATTGCCTCGGCACCTTTCATAACTGTCTCTACAGACGGATCCGGCTCAACGCCTTCAAATAACTGGACTTCCATTCCTGCTTCTTTCAAATATGTTACAGCTCTGTCAAGAAATCCCTGACGTTTCATGGAACCGCCGCCCACTACAAGAATTGCTTTTTTTCCTTTCAGGTTCTTTAATTCTTCCAAACATCCTTTTCCGTGATAAATGTCTCTTGGTAAACAAAATCTGCTCATTATCCTGCATCTCCTTTGATTAAAGTCTGTTGATTTCAACTAAAACCATTATACCACTGTGAAACTTTTCACACAACAAAACTGCCGTTTTTTTTCGTTAAATAATGCACAAAAAACCAGGCTCATTTTTGTTAGAAAATCCCCTTGCATTTTTACAAAGTGTTTATCTAAAAAAATCAGCCGCTTTTACTGCGGCTGATAAATATAATTTCGTTTTGTTATCTGTGTCATTTTTCCGGTCTTACCCACCAGAACTGTACTGAACAGCGTCTGCCCTTCTGGCATCTCGATCGGTCCGGTATACAAGGAAGATTCAGTTGTCGGCGTGGAACCATCTGTCGTGTAATAAGCTGTGTAGCCTTCCGGCACGGTAATACTGATCTGCGTCGCTGTACTGTACTGCCCCGTGGACGGTGTTACAACCGGTGCATCTGCTACCGGAAATTCAATCTCATAAGTTTTTGAGACCACCAGACTTGGGATTTTCTTTTTGTTATAGGCAATCGCCTTAATCTGCGTCTTTCCTTCCTCATTTAAAAGAATCGGCTCGGTATACTTTGTGCTGGACGAAGTCGGATTCGTTCCATCTGTCGTGTAGTAAATGGTCTCCCCTGATGCGGACAGTGTCACTTCCTGTACTTCACTATATTTTCCATCATCCAGACTGAAGACCGGCTCTGTAGAAACATATGCTTTCAGACTGGAAAGCACGGATTCGTCATCGCAGTCCTCGAGAATCTCGGAAATCTTATCAAGCTGCTTTGTCTCCTCATAAAAGCTGATTGCTGCCCGATACAGTTCTTCGTTGGATGGATAAGAAGCAATAGCAGAAAGAAATACGGATTCTGCCTCATCCCCTTCATCCTGTTCCATATAAGTCTCTGCCAGACCGGAATATGCCTCTGCCCTCTGGGCATTCTTTCCAATCGCATGTTTGAAGTATTTTTCTGCTGTCTGATATTCTTTCATCTGCAGTGCATCGTACCCTTTTGCCACTTTTCCCACATAAGAATTCTGATACAGAAAATAGCCGAACGCCGCTCCAAAAATCAACAGGACCAGAAACAGGATCAAAAGCACTTTCCGTCTTCTGCGAACCAGCTGCTTTTTTCGTTCCTGCTGTTTTCGTTTCGCCTCTGCACGGGATCTGTTTCTCGCCGCACGCTCTCGCCCGGCCTGTATTTCATCCAGCTCTTCCTGACTGAGCACCCGCGTTGCTTTTGACTGGTACACTTCCTGTCTTCTGCCAAAATCACGGACATCCTTTGTCTGAAGCTGCCTGGTAACATCTTCGACCGAGCCTTTTACTTCCTGTGTAAGAACATCATCCAGAGGATTGTAATCAGGGACGATCTGAACTTCTTTTCCACATCTGGGACAACGCATCCAGCCTTCCGGAATAATCGCATTACAATGCGTACATCTCATATTAGTTCCTCCTAATCGCGTGCGGCCTGCACGCAATTGTTCATCAGCATGGCGATTGTCATCGGACCTACCCCGCCAGGTACCGGCGTAATGGCAGATGCCCTGGAATACACATCCTCAAAATCCACATCTCCACAGAGATGGTTTTGGGCATCTCTGTGCATTCCCACATCGATCACAACCGCGCCTTCTTTTATGTACTCTGCTGTGATCATCTTGGTCTGTCCGACTGCTGCGATCAGAATATCTGCTCTGCGTGTCACTTCTTTTAGATCTGCTGTCCTGGAATGTGCAACCGTCACGGTCCCATTCTCACGCAGAAGCAGTGCTGCCATCGGCTTTCCTACAATGTTGCTTCGCCCGATCACCACGCACTCTTTTCCTGCAATCTCAATTCCGGAATACTTCAAAAGCTGAATGATCCCCGCCGGTGTGCAGGATACAAATCCGGTCTCTCCGAGCCAGAGCCGTCCCACGTTCACCGGATGAAATCCGTCTACATCCTTGTCCGGTGAAATCGTACGTATGATCCGGTCTTCATCAATGTGTGCCGGAAGCGGAAGCTGTACCAGGATTCCATGTACCTTCTCTGTATGATTCAGTTTCTCGATCAATTCTACCAGTTCCGCTTCTGTTGTAGCCTCTTTTAACTCATACGAAACGGAGTCGATCCCGATATAGGCGCACGCCTTTTTCTTGTTGTTTACATATACCGAAGAAGCCGCATCCTGCCCTACCTGAATCACTGCCAGACAGATCTTGGTGCCTCTTTCTTTCAGCACGGATACTTCTTCTTTCAATTTATCTTTGATTTCTTTTGCAATTCGTTTTCCGTCAATTATCTGTGCCATTCAATACTCCTTTAAAACAGTCCTGTAATTTTTCCGTCATCTGTTACATCGATGTTATTTGCAGCAGGGACTTTCGGAAGTCCGGGCATTGTCATCACCGCACCTGTCAGAGCAACGACAAATCCGGCACCTGCGCTGACATAAACTTCACGGATATGGATGTCAAAGTTTTCCGGACGTCCCAGTTTTTTCGCATCATCTGACAGAGAATACTGATTCTTTGCCATACAGATAGGGAAATGTCCAAATCCCATCTCTTCGATCTTCGCAAGCTGTTTCTTTGCAGCCGGCTCATAGACAACACCGTTTGCCCCGTAAATCTCTTTTGAAATCTTCTCGATCTTTTCTGTCAGAGAAAGTTCATCCTCATACAGTACATGGAAATTGCTTTCCTTATTCTCCAGTGTATCCAACACTTTTTCTGCCAGTTCGATTCCGCCTTCTCCGCCTTTTTCCCATACCTTTGCAAGGGCGAATTCACAGTCTCTTTCTTCACAGAAGCTGCGGATAAATTCATTTTCCGCTTCCGTATCTGTAACAAAGGAATTCAGTGTTACTACAACAGGAACGCCGTATTTCTGAATATTCTCAATGTGTTTTTCCAGATTCACGATTCCTTTTTTCAGTGCTTCCAGATTTTCTTCGCCCAGATCCTGTTTTGCAACTCCGCCATTGTATTTCAGTGCCCGCACTGTCGCTACAAGTACCACTGCGTCCGGTTTTAATCCCGCTTTACGGCATTTGATATCCATAAATTTCTCAGCTCCAAGATCCGCTCCGAATCCGGCTTCTGTAATTGTAATATCGCTGATTTTTAAAGCCAGCTTTGTCGCGCGGACACTGTTGCAGCCGTGTGCGATATTAGCAAAAGGTCCGCCGTGTACCAGCGCCGGTGTGTGCTCCAGTGTCTGGATCATATTCGGTTTGATCGCATCCTTTAACAATGCAGTCATGGCGCCTGTTGCCTGAAGATCGTCTGCTGTTACCGGATTGCCTTCAAATGTATATGCCACGATGATTCGTCCCAGGCGGCGTTTCAGATCTGCAAGATCGTCTGCAAGACAGAGGATTGCCATGATCTCAGATGCGACTGTGATCACAAAATGGTCTTCTCTCACCATTCCATCCATCTTGTTTCCAAGTCCTACTACGATGTTGCGAAGAACTCTGTCGTTCATGTCCACGCAGCGTTTCCAGACAACATTTCTCGGATCAATTCCCAATGCATTGCCCTGCTGAATGTGATTATCCAACATGGCAGCCAGCAGATTATTCGCAGAAGTGATCGCGTGGAAATCTCCGGTGAAATGCAGATTCAGATCTTCCATTGGGAGAACCTGTGCATACCCGCCTCCTGCTGCTCCGCCTTTGATTCCAAAACACGGTCCAAGAGATGGTTCACGCAGTGCGATGATTGCCTTTTTATTTATTTTTGCAAATGCCTCACCCAGACCTACTGTAATCGTGGTCTTCCCTTCTCCTGCCGGGGTCGGATTGATGGCTGTCACAAGAACCAGTTTTCCATCCTTGCGGTCTTTTACTTTCTCCCAGAGTTCATCGGAGAGCTTCGCTTTGTGCTTTCCATAAAACTCCAGTTCCTCTTCTGAAATTCCGATAGACGCTGCCACGTCTTTGATGTGCATTAATTCTGCTTCCTGTGCGATCTGAATATCTGTTTTCATCATTTCTTCCTCCACTGCATTATAAATTTTCCTGAATGTACTGTTCAAATTCTTCTTTTGTCATCAGTACTTTTCTTGGTTTTGTTCCGACTTCTTCTCCGACCACTCCTGCACTGGCAAGCTGATCCATAATCCGGGCTGCCCGGTTGAAGCCGATTTTAAACATCCTCTGGAGCATTCCAATGGATGCTTTTTCTTTTTCTATGATCAGCCGTCCTGCATCTGCAAAATATGCATCCTGCTCATTTGCATTATCCTGCACCCCTGCTCCCTGTATCCCCGGAACCGGTGACGGCAGATCGGAATTTACGTGCTCCTCCACTTCTTCACTGTAGGAGGCATTTCCGTTGTGTTCGATGAGATAGTCCACAACCTTCTGCACTTCTTTATCTGAAACAAAGGATCCCTGCACACGGACCGGTTTTGGATATCCTGTCGGATAAAACAGCATATCTCCCTTTCCAAGCAGTTTCTCTGCTCCATTCATATCAATGATCGTCCTGGAATCTACTCCTGATGAGACAGAAAATGCGATTCTGGACGGCATATTGGCCTTGATCAGACCTGTGATGACATTCACCGAAGGCCGCTGTGTTGCAATGATCAGATGCAGTCCCGCCGCTCTGGCAAGCTGCGCCAGACGGCAGATCGCGCCTTCTACTTCCCCGGGCGCCACCATCATCAGATCCGCCAGCTCATCTACAATGATCACAATCTTCGGCAATTTTTTCGGAGCTCCTTCTTCTGTCATCTGCGCGATCTTTTCATTGTATCCTTTCAGATCCCGGACATTCTGCTGGGCAAACAGCTGATACCGCTTCATCATCTCAGCGACTGCCCAGTTCAGAGCGCCTGCTGCTTTTTTCGGGTCCGTCACGACCGGGATCAGCAAGTGCGGAATTCCATTATAGACACTTAGTTCCACTACTTTGGGATCCACCATGATCAGTTTTACTTCTTCCGGATCTGCATGGTATAAAATACTCATGATCAGCGTATTGATACATACCGACTTTCCGGATCCTGTCGCTCCTGCCACAAGTAAATGCGGCATCTTTGCGATATCTGCGATCACCGTCTTTCCTGAAATATCTTTTCCCACGGCAAACGGAATATTCGCTGTGGAATTTTTAAATTCCCCGGATTCTAACAGGTCCCTAAGCATCACTGCCGTATTCTCCTGGTTCGGGACCTCAATCCCAACGGCTGCTTTTCCCGGAATCGGCGCCTCGATCCGGATATCTGCCGCTGCCAGATTTAATTTGATGTCATCTGCCAGACCTACAATCTTACTTACCTTCACACCTTGTTCCGGCTGCAGCTCATACCGCGTCACAGACGGTCCGCAGCTTGCATTTGTTACATGAACGCGAACCCCGAAATTCTGCAGGGTCTGCTCCAGTTTCTGGGCCGTGGCGCGCAACTGGGTATCCGAGTCTCCGCCGCCCTTTTTCCCTTTTGTCAGAAGATTCATTGGCGGAATCTTGTACACTTTCTTCGGCTGCTGCTCCTGCTCTTTGATACTCTGTTCTACCTGAACAGTCTCTGCTTCCACAGCTGCCGCACTCGCCTTGGTCTTCTTCCTTGTACGGACTGACTCTTCCGGAACATCCTCCTGCGTCATGTTGCCCTCTTCTGCCGGTTCCGGTTCATTCTCCCATAATGGAGTATCCACTGCGCTCGCATCCGACGCCGTGCTTTCCGGACGATTGATCACAAAATCTTCAAATGGAGACGGCAGTGGCTCTAAAAAATCCGATTCCTGTGAAACAGTCAGTTCCCGCATATCCGGATCTTTTCCTGAAGAATTCTTTTTACGCTTTTTCGCTGTTGTCTCCTTTGGCACTTCACTTTCCTGGGCCTGCAGCGTTGTTGCAAAAGAAACACCCGATACTTTATGATCACTTCTTCTGGAAGAATCATTCGGTTCTGTCTTTGCTTCTTCTGCCTGTCTTCGTTTTTCTTCTCTGTTCTTCGCACGCCGGGCAGATGCTTCTCCCTGCCGGCGCTTCATATCTGCATACGCCTTTTTGCTTCCTTTTCCAAGAGGTGCAAGCAGAGAACGTTCTGTGATCAGAATCACACAGATTACCATAAGTACAACGAGTACCACATAAGCGCCTACCACACCAATAAACGGACACAGAATCTCCACCAGACAGCCCCCTGTAAGACCGCCCGCTTTTCTGTAATCACTGGCATACTGATAATAGCTCCACAGACTTTCTTTGGCATCAAAAGGATGCATCACCAGCTGGAAAAATGCACAGATTGCAAACAATAAGGCCACACATGCTGCAATTTTTATGTAGGCGTGTGTATTGCCTTTATTCGAAATTCCAAAAGCAACCACGCCAAATAAGAGAAACGGCAGAATATATGCCATCACTCCGAAAAAACCAAAGAGTACAGAAGAGATCGCACTGCCTGCAATCCCTATGACTCCAAAATTGCTTAAAAGCATCAGCACACAGACCGCAAACATGACCAGAATCAAAATTTCACTGTTCAGGGATGTACTTGCCTGATTTTTGGATGACTTTTTTCTTGTAGTTTTCTTTTTCCTTGTTGACTTTGCAGCCATAATACTTCCCCCTTGATAATTACACATACTACATCTAGTATAACATCAATTGAAAAGTGTGTCATTAACATTTTTTCTGCCGGATCATTTCCCGCAGCTTTTTCAATGCCATGCTGATTCCTCCAACCTCATCGATCATGCCTTCTCTGACTGCATCTTCCCCTTCTAACATAGTCCCGACATCTTTTACCAACTGTGTGGAATCCAGCATCAATTCTTCCAGACGTTCTTTGGTAATCTGCGAATGAGCTGCGATAAACCGGGTAATCCGATCCTGCGTCTTTTCCATATTACGATAACTCTGAATCACTCCAATAAACATCCCGGAGGATCTCACCGGATGCACGATCATTGTTCCACTCGGCACAATAAAAGAATAATCTGCGGAAACTGCAAGCGGTCCGCCGATGGAGTGGCTTCCTCCCAGAACCAGAGAGACCGTTGGTTTGCTTAAGGATGCGATCATTTCCGCGATCGCCAGCCCTGCCTCCACATCACCGCCCAGTGTATTGAGTAAAATCAAAACTCCATCCACTTCATCGTCATCCTCCACCTCTGCCAGTCTTGGAATCAAATGCTCATACTTGGTGGCTTTTGTGTTTCCGGAAACAGCCTCATGCCCTTCAATCTCTCCAATGATCGTCAGAAGCTGTATGTTCGCTTTGTGCCCGTTTCCATTCAGATTTAAGGTGCCGGTCTCCTTAATCTCTTCGTTTTTATCCAGACGTTGTTTTTGCTTCTCCTCATTTTCCATGATCTTCTACCTTCTTTTCTCTATTTTCAGGTCTGTACTTAGACAGCCGGATACTTTAGTATTCGATCAACCGCCCTTGTTTATACGGAAAATGATGCTTTTTCACGCAAAAATGGTATGGATGCCTCTTGTATACATCCATACCATCTTGAATTAACGAAGTGCCTGCTCGACATCCGCAATAATATCTTCTATATTTTCAATTCCCACACTGAAACGAATCAGATCCGGCTGAACGCCTGCTTCTACCAGCTCTTTGTCATTCATCTGACGATGCGTATGGCTGGCAGGATGAAGAACACAGCTTCTGGCATCTGCTACATGTGTCACGATCGCTACCATTTTTAATCGATCCATCATCTCAACTGCAGCGTCTCTGCCGCCTTTGAGACCGAATGTGATGACACCGCAGGTTCCGTTTGGCATATATTTCTGCGCAAGATCATAATATTTATCTCCAGGAAGTGATGGACAGCGCACCCACGCCACCTTTTCATGATTTTTCAGATACTCTGCCACCTTAACTGCATTTTCACAATGGCGCGGCACTCTTAAATGCAGTGTCTCCAGTCCGATGTTTAACAGAAATGCATTCTGCGGTGACTGGATAGAGCCAAGATCTCTCATCAGCTGTGCAGTTGCTTTTGTAATATACGCACCTTTGCCAAATTTTTCTGTATATACAATTCCATGATACGTCTCATCCGGAGTTGTCAGTCCCGGGAATTTTTCTTTGTGTACTTCCCAGTCAAAATTTCCGCTGTCCACGATCGCACCGCCCACGCAAGCGGCATGTCCGTCCATATATTTTGTAGTAGAATGTGTCACAATATCCGCGCCCCATTCAAACGGACGGCAATTGATCGGTGTTGCAAATGTATTATCCACAATAAACGGCACCCCATGTGCATGTGCGGCATTTGCGAATTTTTCCAGATCCAGAACAACGAGGGCCGGATTGGCGATCGTCTCTCCAAATACTGCTTTTGTATTTTCCTGAAATGCTGCATCCAGCTCTTCCTGCGTACACTCAGGATCTACAAACGTAGCTTCTACACCCATTTTTTTGATCGTATGGGCATACAGATTGTAGGTACCTCCGTAAAGAGCAGATGCACAGACAATATGATCTCCCGCTTCCACGATATTCATAATCGCATAGAAATTAGCTGCCTGTCCGGATGATGTCAGCATTGCTGCCACTCCGCCTTCCAGATCACAGATTTTTGCAGCAACCGCATCATTGGTCGGATTCTGAAGTCTGGTATAAAAATAACCGGACTCCTCTAAGTCAAACAGACGCCCCATCTGTTCACTGCTTGTATATCGAAATGTTGTACTCTGATAAATAGGAAGAACTCTCGCCTCTCCATTACCCGGTTCATATCCGGATTGTATACATTTTGTCTCTGTTTTGTAATTACTCATTTTTCTCTCCTCCTACTGAATACAAATATTTCTTCTCCAGAGAACGAACCATCTTTGTGTACAATTCTCTGCATTCTTCTTGTTCGCCCGCTTCAATCAGGCGTACACACGGCTTTAAATACTTTTCCCAGATATCCGCATAAATTTCTGATGCGTCCGGGCTACGGTCAATCCTCTTTACAATTGTCGGAGCAATATTATAATACTCTTTTACAAGAATCTCTCCATCCTTTGTCCTCATCAGGTACTGATCTCTGTATTCTCTCAAAAGATTCAGTTCATAGCAGTCATCCGGCTTGTTCAGACTCTTACAGACAGCAGTTGTAATATAACAGAAAACTCCTTTTTTAAACCCATTCTCAATACTTGCAGCATCCGAGTGTCCGATTTTGCTGCCAGGCACCTTCTGATTCCATATCTCCACGATTGTCTCCGTAAATATCTTCGTCTGCGTACTCTGAATTTCCCCCATCAGCGGAACAAAAAAAGCTACCATGGCCATGTTGTGATCAATAACTGCCGCTTCTCTTTTTCGCTTGGAATCAATCTGAGAGAGCATATCCGATGCATATTCCGGAACATACCCCGCAACTTCCTGCATACATTTTTCAGATTTTTCAATCGTTTCTTTCACGCATTCCAGCAGTGTCTGATTTTCTTCTTTTAAAATTCCCATATCTGACTGATATGTTTTCTTCTGAAATCCCCGTACTTTTTCTCTGGTTTTTTCATACAAAACAATCAAATCATTCTGTAAGCTATTCTGACTCATTGGCATTCCTCTTTTTGTTGTATTTCCTTTTATACCATTGTTCAGTATAGCATATCTGATACTGCATTTCAATTTTTTTGCATAAAGAAACAGGTCTGTTGGATTTCCAGATACCGACAGACCTGTTCTTTATCCTTATTTTGCGAGAGCATAAGGCTTTCTTTTGAAAATACTTTTTGCTTTTCCGTCTACATGAGTCTCCATTTTGGAGTAAACACGAACCATATCATATTTAATCCGTTTTGCACTTCTTCTTTCTTTTACCATAGTGATCCCTCCAAACCATTGATAAACAACTTCTGATTTTATTCTAATGTATGTTTATTATGGTTTCATTATCACTATTTAAAATCTATGTAAGGTGTGCTTACTCATCCCAGTTGTGGTACACGTCCTGAACATCCGTTGAGCAAAAAAGAATTTACCACATCACAAATCCGCTTGTTTTCGGCTCTATTCCCGAATTCTCTGCCCTTTTTAGTAAACTCTCAGTTATGATATATATGCAGCTATTTTCGCCTCAAAATGTCATGTTTATCATTATACGTGAATAATATTTTTCATAACTCACATACAGTATATCATTACTAAAAGTTTACTTCAAGACTTTTTAGAAACAAATGTTCGAATGAAATTCACCTTTCATAATTAGTCTGTAATTTCCACTTTCCAGTTGAGCATCGCATTGTAAACCTTGCTGGGAATATATTTTTTATATTTATCTGCTGTCACTATAATCAATGCCTCTTTATGTCGTTTGTATTCTTCAAACGCTTCTTCTGATGTGTTCTTTACAGAAAGCTTAATGCACTCACTATTTACATTCATATTCGCACAATATTTTTTCTTATCAGAATCATAATACACGCCGATTGGATATTTTCCTCTCTTTCCTTTGCATGACAGAAATAATGTATTGATACTGTGCGGAACAAATACACAGGTATCTGGACTATATACTTTATTCCCCTTTACAAGAATATCTTTATCTAAATCCATGCGCTCATCTCCGACCGTATAATAATTTTCTTCTACCCACTGAAAAAATTTTTCTTTGTCTTCCAACCACTCTTGACAAATACTACATTCTTCATATTCAGGACTCCGTTTGTGAAATTTTGCATTGTAACACCGTGTATTCATATCATTCCATAAACGTTTTGCTTTCATTCTATTTTGATTTAAAAATGGCACATATCCTTGCACACGTCCCAACTCATTCACACTCATCTGCTGCACGGATAATTTATAAAATTCTTTGTCGTCTACATACATCAAATTGTTATACTTGCTGTTAGATAAATCTCCATCTATATGATAAATTCTATGCTTTCCATAAACAGTTTCTAAAAAAGCTTTTGCAACAAGTTTTTCTGCCGTTATATCTTCTTCTATTACTGTTCCATCTGTTTTGTCTTCATAAAATATCTTCCAGTGTACTTTCCCCTGTGTATTCAACGTCTGTTTATGTATATAAAACTTCTTTTTTCTATAATTATTCGCTAGTCTTCCTTCTGAGGAAATGTAATAATGCGGCGCCCATTCTATCTGTATGAAAGTTTCCAGCCGATTCAACAACTCAATTCCTTCCTTTTTTGCATCTAGTATCTTTAAATCTCCCATCCTCACGCCTCCTCTTTGTTCAGATGCTGATCTTCTTTTGTTAAGGACTTACATGCTTCTTTTAATCTCTTGTATAACTTCATTTTCGGTTTGTATTGTTCTGGAATAATTAAGTTATTTCCACATACTTTAGAATTCAACTCCCGTCCTGCGTATAATTTAGGCTCTAATTTAAAATATTCTGCAATTTTTACAGTATCTCCCTCCGACAATACTGCTACCGTTTCCTCTAAAAATGCATCCAGAACCTTTCGGACAATAAGTTGACTGTACTTCAAATGATACTTTCTTTTGTATGCATGGCGATTTCCACCCACTTCGATTCTTTCTCCTTGTTGATACAGCCTGTCCACAACTCTGGAAACCATTTCTTTTGTTACATACGTTTTGTTCATACTACCTCATTTCTATCAAAAAAGACTCCTGAAGCAGTATCTTATTCGCTGCTGTGCAGAAGTCTTTTTAAATTCTATATACTATTTTTATCACAACAGGAAAATCACCTGCTTAAATTGATATGAATATCTTAATCATTCAGCGGTAGGACAAAATCCCACCGCTAAAATTTAAAGTGTACGATGCATGCCCATTCTATGCGCTTCTTTAGTAAATTCTTTAGTAACTCCTTCAATTACCTTTTTCATACCAGGGTAAGTTTCTTTATCGATACTTCCTTGAACGTTGATCATATTATCATAATGATTATGATTATTTATTATCGTTGGATTTGTAGTAGAATTATTTGTCCTATTCAACGTCTGGAATATATCGTCCTTATTCTTTGCAAGTTCAACAATATTATTTGCCAGATCCGCTTTTACAACAGAATCTCCATAATGGAATACGGCTGCATTGCCTGTAGCACTTCCATAACGAATAAGTAACTCTCTTTTATTCCCTTCATTAACTCGTGCAACCTCTTCCGCATTTGCAATCTTCTTCGTTCCAGATGCATAACCTTTCAACTGGTCAAGACTTACCCAACCAAGGTCACGCTCACCAAAACGAGGAGTTCTACTAATATGAATTTTCCTCTGCGCCCAAGATTCATTATTAACACTGGTAATATATACTTCCTGACCACGCATTTCATTTCCAGCAGGGGACTGACCGTCAGAAGAGTAGTAGTAATCTCCACTTGCGAATATTACTTTATCTCCCACGTTTGGCACACCGTCTCCACCACCTGTATTAGGCTTATTCTGTGGCGGTATTGGTTTTGGCGGTTCAGGTTTAGGTGTGACAGTTACTGCACAACTATTGGATGAAGTTGCTCCGCCACCATCTGTTGCAATTGCGCTAATAGTAGCACTACCTGTTTTGATGGCACGAACAGTTCCATTTACAACTGCAGCAACATCTGGATTTGAAGACATCCACTGCAAACTCTTATTTTTAGCATCGTTTGGTCTGATAGTTGCTGAAATATTCGCTGTAGAACCTTCCTGTATAGAAAGTGTCCCCGGACTTAATGTAATTTCCGCAACTGGTCTGTTTGATAAATCTGGATTCTTGCTGATTTCTCCTTGAATCCAATCATTGTTATTTTGAGTTGTTCCATTCTGAATCTGACCTGTATTTACATTTGTAAAATTATCAGGTCTATAGTTAGGAGCAGTAGTAATTCCATTATTAAACTGATTCTGCGATCCACTACTTGTACCGAGACTACCAATGTTATTGGATAGATCTCCATTCGGCACAAATCCTGTACTGTTGATAATCTGCTGAATCTTGTCATAAGCCTTATCATACATGCCGACAATTTTTCCAAGCATATTAGATATTACTTCTTCCTGTTTTTCGGAATTGTAAGTAATATCATTAAGAGTATCTTCTAACTCTTTGTTTAAGTCATCAGAAAGACCTTCGTATCCGTTTTTACGCACATCATACTCATGATCTCTCCGTGTATCTTCAAGCTGAGATTCCGCATCCGCTAACTGTGCTTCCAGTCTCTTTTTCTCAGCTTTTGCTGCTTCGTTATTTCAATTATCTTCACATAGTTCGCTACACTATGCAGTTCTCTTATGAACTTCTCTGAGTGTTACTCAGAAGTTGAGACTATACCTTCTATTTGAATAATTTGGAATTTATTTTTTGAAATGATTTTGGACATAATAAAAGAGCAGTAGTTTTGTTGGCTACTGCTCTGATTGTATGCTTAATTCTTTGTGAAAATATTTTAATGTAGACATTCCATATTTTCTATTAAAATCCTTTTTCGATAAAATGATTTTATTGTTCATATGTGATACATATTCGTCTATATATTGGAGAGATTCTTTGACTATTTTTGATATAAATCTTTTTGTTTTCATGTATTCATCTCTATCAATCATTGCCGATTCTGATGAAATAAAATCATGATTTTTAATAATTACTATTTTACTGTAATCCAATCCAGAATTATGCTTTTTTGAACGCTTTGTATTCTGAAATTTAAAAGCATATTTATGATGAATTTCGCTTCTATATGGTATACATACGAAATAATCATAATGTGTTTGAATCAATAAACAATTATATCCTCGCTTTTCTTTTTTTAATAGTTCTGGATATTCTTTTTGTGGGTAATTATTATAAAATTCCTCTGTTAATTTCAGTATTTGAAAATCAAAAATCTCTTGTTCTTCCATTATTTCTCCTTAGTAAAAAAGAGAGGAAGCTTCCTCTCTTAATGTACTTCATCACTCGGTTACATTTTATTTTACCGATGTGTCAGAACCGTCACACATCATCATCACTCGGTTACATTTTATTTTACCGTCCTGTCAGAACCGTCACAGGACTCATATGTGATGAATTGAGAAAACATCTCTGTTTTCTTACTAATATTATAGCCAAAATTAGGAGAAAATTCTACACAAAATACAAACAAAGCGATATGTTTATAATTGTGAAATATATACAAAACATACGTTCTTGTATTCATAAGTGCATCATAGATGTATCTTAATTATAACATATATCATATTTAATTGTTCATTTCATTTCTTATTCAAATAGTCTATATTTTTCGAGTTACCAATCGCTTGTAACCCTATGCCTACATATATAATATATAGGACTTACCAGTCGTTGAGCGTCCTCCATATCATAAATCATATATGACTTAGGAAGTTCGTTGCGTCTGGGTGACTTGCACACCCGGTTGTCCCTGACCTATCTGTTTTTTATGGTTTCTATCCGAAGACTGTTGAGTTATAAACTCGTACCGCATTCACGTTTACCGTTTCCAGTTCCGTTGTAGCAAGATAGGGTTGTGGGGACTTCCCCGCAGTTAAATAGATACCGGCAAATATTTACCGAATCTAATGCAGCAATCTGTGCTTTTAATACATTGATATCTTTTGTCTGTTTCCTAAGATTCTTAGAATACTCAGCATTTTTCTTCTTAATATCCAGTAATTCAGAGTATTTATCAATGGATTTTTGAGCCATGTCATTTTCGGCTTCAAGTTGTTGCTTATACAGGTCAACAATAGAATCGCGATAATCTTCGACAACGCCAACAGAGTTCGCAATGCCGTCCATAAATTCTTTTTGCTGCTCCTTATATTCGCTTGTTGAGATATTCCCGTTCTTTAAATCTTCATCAAGTTTCTTTAATGCTTCGTTGTAATTCTTAATCTGTTGTTTGGCAGCAATCATACCTTGATTGATTAACGCTATATTTGCAATACCATCAAGTGTTAATCCACCATTCTTACCAACAAAAGCATCACTATTTAAAAGTCCTCTTAAATCGTCTGTCTGTTTAATTAGATTGTCTAATGCTTCCTGTCCATCAAAGAACGGCTCCCATCTAACTTCCCAGATTTTATTTTTGAGATCTTCAATATTCTTCATTGCATCATAAATAGAATCATCAAGTTTTTCTATCTCTTCTGCAATTTCATTATATTTTTCAGAGCCAACATCATATTTCGCCTGATCTCGTAATAGCTCTTGTCTCTTATTATAATTCGCTTGAATCTGTGCATTGGCATTATCAAGTTGCGCCTGTAAATCTTTTTCAGATATTTGTTCGCCTTTTGACTCTGTAAGGTCTGTGTTGTTCTCAAGACGTTTTGCAGTTCTGTCCAATTCATCGATTGCCTGTTGCAATTTCAATAAATCAAGTTCTCTTAGTTGGTCTTGCAATTCGATCAATGTTGTTTCAGCTTCTGCTGCTTCTTCTTTAAATCCGTTTAATGCAGCTTGTGCCTCATACCATTCTGTAGACCATTTTGCCATAGACCCATTTTCCATGAGTTTGTTGATTTCATCTTGATATAACCGCACTTGTGATTGTAATTTACCAGCAACGTCCTGTTGATTTTTAATGGATTCTTTCAAAGATCCATACATCTTATCTGAATAAGCAGATTCCCCTTTTGCAGCAGCTAACTCACGCAACGCTTCTTGATAATCTACAGCGGAAGACTCAATGCCAGTCATCATGTCAATGTAGTCTTCGATATTTTCTAGTGCTTTCTTTGTAAGTTCGCTCTGTTTGTTTAAAAGGTCATCGTACTGTTTGTTGCAATCTACGAGCTTATCATACCATGATTGTGCTTCGCTAATTATTTTCTGAGTATCCTGGTCATATTTTGAGATATCCATAGACCCGTTCTGAATCTGATGGACAATAAGAGGATTTAATCCACCCTGTGATACAACAGAGTTAAAGTGACTTTGGTAAGTCCCAATAGCTTGCTGAGTCTTACTCATTAGTTCACTATTCTTAGACATTGCCTCATATAACTTTTCTTGTTTATGCGGAAGATGAGCAATACGTTCCATTTGGCTCATCAATAAATCATACTGTGATTCTAAGCGTTTGAATAATACATCTACCCAGTCTGTATATCCTGATACCGCTTCTGATAATTTCTCTGCGGCTTCGGATGTATCTGATGCTGCTTTGGAAAGATTATTGGATGCGGAGTTGAGATTGTTAGAAGCGGAAGAAGAAATTGCTGCATTTTTATTCGCATGACTAACTCCTATACTTCCTGTTACATACGCATTCCCTGATGCATAGGCTTTCCCTCTCCCACCATTAGAAGTCACATATCCATTTTTAAAGATTTCTTCCGTTTGCTTATGGTTAAAGACAATTGAACCTCTGGGAATATTGGCAAATTCAGCTCCTCTATCACCAACCGTCCACCATCTGTTTCCGGATACGATCAGTTCATTTCCTAATTCTCCAACCAAAGCCACTTCATCTTTCTTAATTCCCCAGTCACCTTGAGAAAATGCATGACCTGCTCTGGCTTTCAAATTTACTGTTCCATCTACATGAGCAGTTCCATTTACCTTCGGTGCAGAACCATTCGTTATGACATTATAAGTCACAGTTCTTTGCAAATTCGATGGATTATAATTATCAACCGCCGTAGAATTCAAATGATAAGTCACTGTTGCATCTTTGTTTTCCGGCGTATAATTTTGAATCGCTGTATCATTTACTCCGCACTTCACTAACATTTCTGGTGTAATAGTACCAATACTAGCTACAATACTCTCTATGGATGATGCATCAAAACTACCACTAACTTTCGCTTGAATGGTTGGCTGCATTGCCTGAATTTCAGAAGCTAGAGAATTTACTTTTGCTTGTGCTTCTGACGTATCAGCACCAACAGATGCCTGCATATCCAACTCATTTTTTGCTGTTTGAAATTCTTGTAATTTTGCCAGAACAGTTGCCATTTCACCTTCTACCTGAGATGTATCTACGTTCATAACTACAGGATTTGTCAACTGCTGTTTCTGTGCAATACAATACTGAATAATATTGTTTGCATTTTCGATGGAAGAAGCATCAACATCCGGACGTGCTTTTATTTCATTCATTTGAGCGATTGTGCTATCCAATGTTGTAATCTTACCTTCTATATCTTCAATTCCAGATACATCCATTTTTATATCCAGATTTTCATTTTCTTTTAAACTTTGCAGAGCATTTGCTGATTCATATGCTTTTACACCCAAATCCCCTACTGTCTGTATTGCTTCATCTGTCCAGTCAAACTTACCGCCAAACTCTTCCATTTCTCCAAACATTGCCTGTACCATAGATTTTGAGAGATTCAACTTTTCTTCAAAGTCTTCCATCTTAATTCCATCGGCAAGATTAAAGATTTCTTTCCCGTTGACATCTGTTTCTACATTCATCAGACCAGCATTAACAGCATTGCTACAAAATTGAGCAACATCCATTCCAACTCTCTGACCATTTTCGTCATAGTTAAAATATTCACCGATGCTATTCATATAATTTTGAACAGCCTGTTCATCTTCATGGTTAATAGATTCTGGCACAATGAAATCTACTGCTGCCTCATATCTTTTTGTTCCAACTCTTCCATAATCTTCAGAATTCGGATCCGCTACATCTGAAATCGCCTGCATTGCATCCAAAGAAGCATCAAACATATCTCCAGATTCTGTTGTATCTTGTTTATCCAGCCAGTTTTGATACGCACCTGTTGCCTCTTTGATTGCAGATGTAAGCAAATCATACTGTTGACACTCTGCTGCAATTGCAGAATTTGCAGACATTAAAGAATCCAATTCTGATTTTGTTTGAGTATAAGCATCTGTTCCCTCATTTAAAGATTTCAGCTTTTCTCTTAGCTGTTCAATTTCCCCGGCATTTTTCAAATACTCTGATTGCTTCTGTGCTTTGTTTGCATTGTTCGTTGCAACCGCTTCTTCTGCTTTTGCCTGTGTAATTTCTGCTACCCGTTCTTCATTTAAACGCATTGTACCATTTACATATTCTAATGCAGATTGATATTCTCTTAATTCTTCTGAATTAAATGTTTCCACATCAATGGATTTTCCTGTAGACTGTCCCTCCAACGCTTCCGATACTGCTGAAATCGTCTTCAACGTTGTCTGTGTGGAATTTGCTAACTCTTCAAATGATTTTGCAGATTCTTCTACATTGTCTCCGGTTTGTGTAGAAATAACTCCTAATTCCACCAGTACATCCAACAAAGGTTGTACTTCTTCCGAAGATGTCCCGGCAATCAACCCCATATCCAAAGCAGCCTGTGTCAATGCCTGGATAGCAACTTCACCTTTTTGTGAACCTTCTGTGTCTAATGCAATCTGGAAGTCCAGATCACTAAGTCCAAGACGTTTGATGTTATTTGCATAAGTTTTTGCAGAAGATTCAAAGCCTTTAAGCACTTCATCCGTTCCGTCTTTTCCCAAAACTTTCTTAAATTCATTTGCTGCAATGGATGCTTTCGCCAGTTGATCTGTCACACCTTCAAAAACTGAAGTGTACTTATTATCACTTCCAACAACGGAATCAACTGCCTTTTGCACTCCTTCAAATGATGTCTTTGCTTCTTCAATTTTAGAGGTATCCCCACTGGATAACGCTTCATTATATTTCTCTACTGCATCCGCATAATCTTCATATAATTGACCATAGGATTTCTTGGATTTATCGTAGTCTACAGAAAACAGCTTTTCATTTGCTACCATATCCATCTGCAAAAACGTCTGATAACTTTCCTGATAGTCATCTAAAATCTCTTTGTTTGCACTTAACGCTTTACCGGAATAATTTAAAACAGATTCTATCTGCTCTGTAGCAAAATCTTGTCCTTCGTATTCTGACTGCAGCGTGGATACACGATTCATAAAATCATTGATGACCTGATCTGCTTTAGACGCATCCCCATCAAATGAGATGGTAAATATGCCAGTGTTCATTCCTGTATCTTGCAATACAATTCCCTGTTTTTCGAATTCCTTTGCAATATCATAGATGTCTTTCCCCACACCTTCTATTTCATTTGTAACACCAGTATCACCAAGACTATAATGTCTCTTTTTCGTCATTGCCTTTTCTACATCATGAAATTCTTTTCTATTTTCATTCAATGTAGACTTTGCATTTTCAACTGCAATCTGTTGTAATAAACCAAGCTGTGTCTGAAGATTTCCATTCACCAAATCCACCCCTGCTGCCTGTTCTGGATATTGAGACGTAATCTGATTTTGAATTTCTAAGATTTGCTGTTTTACATTATATTCTTCTGCTTCGCTTAAATCACCAGAAGCTAATTTTGCTTTTAATTCTTTATATTTGGAGATTTGTTCATCCAGACTGGATGTAGATTCTTTCCATGCATTTGATGCATCCTTTGCAGTTTGAATGGTTTCTTCCACAGACTGCTGATATGCATTCCAGATAGAAATACCTGCTGTTAATGCAGTAGTGATTAAAACAATTGGATTTGTCATCAACGTTGCCCAAAGCCCTTTTAAAGCACCGCTAAATGTAACCGTTGTTGCTGTTGCTGCTCCTTCTGCCGTAGCCAATCCCATAGTAGATAATTTTGCAGCAGCTTGTGCTTTGCTCAGTCCAGTACTCTGTAAAATTTGCATTCTTTGAGCATTGGTTAAATTTTGTGAAGACAGCACTGCCTTTAATTGACTTTGAGATAATCCATCTACCAAGGTAGTCAACTGTTTGACACCATCTGTACCGATATTCCCTGTTTTTAACAAACTCATTGCACTGCTAAAATTTTGCATTTTCATAGCTGCTTGTGTAATAGATGTTGTCAACATTGTGAAGCCTTTGATTGCACCACCAACTGCCAAGCCTGTCAATGCTGTCTTTAACAGATTTGTGTGATCTAAAAACTCTATTACGGATTGCGTTGCTTCCATAATTCCAGAAATAGATTCTTTGCTAATCAAATTCACAGATAAGGATTCAAATGAAGCTTGCAGACTTTTCTTCTTGGCTTCTAAAGAATTTAAGTATGCATCATTGAATTTCTGCAATGCCACTCCATTGGAATTCTGTGCTGTTTCTGTCAAAGAGAGTACTTTATTATAGTTATCAAATAAAGAAATCAACTTATTATATTGATAGGTTCCACCCATCGCAGTGGCAATCGCTTTTTGCGTGTTTCTATCAAACATTAACCACTTCTTCCCAACATTATCAATTATGGTTTCTGCATCCAGAAATTGACCATTTACATCTCTCATATTGATGCCAACTGCTTTTAATACCTTTTCCGTATCATTTAAGGCTTCTCCAGTCTCCGCATCAATAAACTTACCAGCTTTAATCTGATTCATGCGCGATAACATGGATTTCAGCGCATTACCAATTGATTCATCGGAATCCTGCGTCACTTCTTTGATCGTAGCAATTGAGGCAGCAGTCTTTTCCAGTGATAATCCGGCATTATGTGCCATAGATGCTGTTTTGGTTAATGCTGTACCGATGCCTCCCGCATCCGATGAACTTGACATATCAATGCTCGATAAAATATCATTTAAATGACTTGCCTGATCTGCTGCCAACTGAAATCCATTTAAAGTTGCAGTTAATACTTTAGAACTATCCTCAGAAGTCATCTTAGCATTTTTACTGAGTACCATGGTATCTTTAATCAACATATTTGTCTCTGCCAGTGACTTACCACTTCTCAACCATGTATCAGCGCCGGATGTAACCTCTGTTGTAATCGCTCCCAAAGATTTTGCCATGTCATTGTATCCACTGACCATATTTCTGACTTCTGAATAGCTATCTCCTGTAGCCATCTGTAAATCCAAAATAGCATTATCAATATCTGAAATTGCTTCTACAGCTGCTCTTGCAGATTGTTCAATCGTCTGGAATGATAACCCTAACTTTGCTAATTCTTTTATAGATGTTCCTAAGCCCTGCGCGCTTTTCTTGGCGGTATCATAACTCTTTGCCATATTATCTACAGCCTTTGTTCCATCTACGTTTGCTTTAATATGTATCTTTCCTTGCTTCAGATGATTGATCTTTTTTACAGCTTCATCCAGTTCTGATGTATTGACGTCCAACTGTATTTTCTGCTGTTTTCTTTTTCCAATATCTTCAATTTCTTTAGATGCTTCTTTTAATTTTGATGCATCCACATCAATTTCCACTTTTTGTTTCTGCTTCGTTAAATCATCCAATTGCTTTTTAGCTTTTGACGTATCCAACTCTACGTCAACTTTTATTCTATGATCTGACATATATCCTCCTTATAATTGACTCAATGCTTTTTCCAGAATTTCAGGAACAGCTTCTTCCGTTCTCTTAAAATATCCATGCTTACCAAGGGTGCCAGAATGTCCGTCTTCGGTAGCATCTATCACCTCTGCTCCCGTATATTTCCCTGTATGATAAGAAATACTATCATTCAGGTAAGACTCAAATGTAAAATGTTTTCCGGCACAAGAAACGGGAGTAGTATTAGGAGATTCTAATAATGTTCCTGTTCTTTCATATTTAATGGGATTACCAGAACTATAATAATCCATCACATTGTCCTGTAATTCTTGTTCAACTTCATTTCTGGCAGATTCAGCAACCGATCTGACATCTTTGATCAACTGCCGTTCCAACGCTGAAAAACTATGGAATGTTGCCATATCTATTTACCATGCTCTTTCATCTGCTCTTGTAACTGCTGGCGCAACGTACTATTTTCTTCTGCTAATCTATCGATTACTTGCTGACTCTCCATCATGTGCTCAACTAAAACTTTTAATCCATCGGTATTTTGTACATAAAGCACTTCGTCCAACAAAAACAGTCTGGTTACTTCGTCTAACTGCTTCCAGTAGTCTACAATATATCCTTGGATTTCTTTTACATCCACGTTGTATCCAAATCCTAACTTATCTAATCTGTCATCGTTAATTTTGTATTCTAATACATTGTCTTCTGATTGTAGATATAGATACGCTTTTGCAACTTTCTTTGCATCTAAAAAGGCAGAAGATGGAACCTCTGTTTTAGGTATATCGACAATCAAGATTTGTCGCTCTTCAGCAATCAACTGTCCTGTATAATATCCTACTACCTCCGTCATATCTACGATTCTTTTCTCTTCATCATCAATTATTTCTTCGATAATGAATTTATAAAATCCGCCTATTCTTAGTTCGTTTATATTGACCATTTTTCATTCGTTCTCCTTCACCTGTTTTATATAATTTCGCATTAAAATATGGAATCTCTTGGCATCCCCTGCTTCTGTTCCCGCAAAAACAATACCAAGCAGTGTATGTTCTAGGATAGACATCTTGTGCCATACACTTCCCATCTCTTCCAGCAATTTATCCAACGTTTTTATCCTGTCATTGTCCTCACAAATCTGGATTCTGGTTTGTCTTAACAACACCTCTATATCATCCAATTTTAATCGTCCAGAATCACTATCCTCAAAATAGCCTATCCATTTATCATCGATTGCCCGAACAGAACGTTCACATAGTTCTTTTGCTTCTTTTGTTTCTTGTTCCAGACACATTACGCATCTGTCAAAAAGATTTTGTTCCAAAATTGAAAATCTCCTTAATTATGGTATCCTGCGGCGAACTGCCACATCGTGAATTAACTGAATAGCTCTGTATCCAGTCCGATAGATTTTAAAATAGATTTGATTAAATATAGATTGTTTACCTGTTCTTCTTTATATTTTTGTTTCAATAAGAGTTTGCGTAAATACAAAATCTCATCTTCTGTCAGATTTACTTGCACGTTTTCTCATCACCCCCTGTCTCAATTGCTTCATCGACTGTCAGATAGTACTTTCCACTCAGGAACGCATAAATCCTTTTCATGGTATCTTCCTTCATTCTAATTTCTGGATTCCCATTCAGCCATTTATTCACAACCGCATAATTCCTACCAATACACTTGGAGAAATGTGTGATTGTAATTCCATTTGCAGATAAATACGATTTTACAACCTCTCTGATGTCCATTTTTATGTCCTCCCACTTCTATTTTATAAGAAAAATACATCATAAAATTATGACTCTGTTCTCCCTATAGATATCCTCACTTTTCAAAAAACAGGCACAGAACCCCTTAAAATAAGGATATTCTGTACCCATAAAAATTTTTCAAAACTCCATATGTTCTATATGTAGTATAACTGACAAATTCTTTATCATAGATAGAGCAGTAGACTTTGTTACAATTCCTGTATCCATCAATTCTTCTAATTCAGGAATCATATCAGCTAACATTTTGTAATTTTGCAGTGTATCTACTGAGATACCTAATTGAGTTGCGAGATCTGATTGAGTAACTGCCGAAATATTCGGTAGTTTTTCTGGTCTACCCTCTCTAACCCCATACAGTCTTTCCAATTCTTTAATTCTCCGTCCAACTTTCTTCGCAGAACCTCCGATATCTCCACGCTGACGAATATTTGTTTCAAGCAGATCTTTGATTACGGAATCTTCGTCTTTATATGTTTTAATTTCGCACATAATCTCAGGTATCCCTAATTCTTTGCAAGCTCGTACTCGTTGATGCCCGCAAGTTACATCTATTTTTTGCTATTTCTTTTATACAATAACTCACTGCATTTATCACTACATGTTTTCCGATTTCTTTTTGCAATAAATTTTTGTCCGCACATTTCACAGATTTTGACGCTACGGTCACCACTATATTGATACAAATCAATCAATGGATTGGCTGACTTCACACAAAAAAGCGGTGTTTTATCCGGTTCTGGTAAATAAAAGGAAATTTTTATATATTCTTTCAGCTTCTCTTGTTTGATCTGTCCAGACTTTTCCAACCTCTTTAATCCTTTATCTGCAATCTTACTGCCGATCCATTTATCAATGGTTACTCTTTTGATTCCTTTCACCTTTTTCCCTGTTGCCAGTAAAAGACAATCCACTTCTTTCTCACTTTTCGCAACGTATCTCTGATACAAAACATATAAAATATACAACAACTCACGGTCTTTCTGACAATTCTTTTTACATTCCATATTAAATATAGAATCATAAATATTTTTTGCGATCGGAACTGCCACTAATTCTTCCTGCTTCTTCTTGATCTGCTCAATTCTTTTTACAATCTCTTCTGTCTTTTCTTGGCTTGTCTGATATGCCTTCCGTTTTAAAGGCAGTTCTATGTTTTGTTTCACGTTCAGTTCCACATTTTGAACTAAAATATTCCCGTAACACCCCCAAAGGATATCCTTGTTACAATCTTCTCTAAATTCTGGCTGATAATATTCCATATCCACCAAATAGGATGCTGCCACTTTTCGATCCGGAATCATTTTATCAAATTGCTTTAGACAAAAAATATAGATCAATTCTTTCGCAAGTATCTTGTCATTATATGTCTGGTTATATTCTGATATTAACCCCTTTAGATAATAGGATACTCTCATTTTCAGTTTCGGCAGAAGTGTTCTCATCTTCTTATATTCTTTAGAATTCCTCTTGACCGTGATACTTCTATCTTTTAGAGTCTCAGGATTAAAACCGTTTATATCGTCCAGACATGAAATCTTGGTAATTCCATTGCTTGTCTTTTTTCTTATATATTCTGATATCCGATCTACATTGTGATACGGATGGAACTCACAGCACAGATCTTCCCTTTTATCTTTTGCGTACTTAAAAAAATGCGGTGGGAGCATTTCCTGCGCTTTATACCGACTGTAAATTGATGCATATTCTTTTAAATTCAAAGATAATTGTGTTTTAGAAAAATCAATCACATAGTTGTTATATGCACACAAAATTCTGACTAATTTGATATCAGGATTTTCTTCATTCAAAATCTTTGTGATCGCATTTGACACATTCCCTATATTCTCATTATCAAAACTACGCTCCAAACATTGATACTCTTCTGTTCTTGTAATCTGAGATTTTGGCGCAGATCCCATCTGATAATACAAAGGTGATTTCTGTTCGCCCAGACAATCTAAAAATGCAGGATCAGAAATAACAAATATATGATCTCCATCCACATCCGCTTGCAATGTCTTTGTCAGCAGATCATGTGTACTTATGACGATATCATCATCAGAAAACCATTCCTTACATTCCTCTGATCGAATCAATGACCGGATTCCATGCTCACAATCAGACAAGTGAGGATATCGGATACAGCACACCTCTGATATCTCTTGCTCATTGTAGTGTTTACTATAAACATGATTTTCTGGTATCAATCCCTTTGGATTCTCTTCGTCACAAAACAGCCACTGACAGAAAGCATATAAATCTGGACAAATATAGCCTTGGATACCTTTTACATAAATCCTGCCAGATTGCATCCTTTTTCGTTCTGTTTTGATGCGCTCATGTACTTTCTTTTTTACATACCCATCAGATAACAGTTGCGGATACAATTTGATTGCCATATACAAACCATCTAGCCTTATATCTTCTTTTCCCATATCAATCCCCATAATCTTGAGCGCAACATCCGGATCTGTTTTTGCCTGATTGATATAATCAACAGATTTTTGACAAAGTTTCTCCATTCTCTCTTCCGTAAACTTTTCCCGAGAGAGCGTCTGGATTGGTTGATAACTCAAACGGATATACTCTTTTCCCACTGGTTCTGCAAAATTGTTAATTGTAATTGCTGCACCAGATGCTTTAAATTTTTCTCTGTAATCATCCATAGACTCATAATACTGCCACATTTTTAATTGGCTCTGTGTCAAAATAATTTTCATTTGTTTTACTTTTTCTATAGGTACTGTATGATTCCATGCATCTAAAATAAAAGATTCACACGAGTGCTTTTCGATGAACTTACAGAAATCAAAAGGAAAGATTGCACCTTTAATCCATCCACCACGAATCTGACAGCTACAAGGGAGTGTTCCTGGCATAAACATCCCTGCTCCATCCATATGAGGAACCGGAACTTCCATCTCTGTTTCTTCTATATTAAAAGTATCTACATCTAAGTAATTCACTTTGCCTCTCACAAGAGACTCAAAATCTTTTACAACAAGCACTTCATCAATATTAACCGCATATTCTGTCTGTACGCTCAGAGACAAATTCAAAGACTTATAGGCTAAGAACTTTCCCATATTGATTCCACCGTGAGCATTGATGATTTCTTCTGTCAATCCGCACAGCAACCGATTCTGATTATCTTCATAAAATTTTGCATCCAGTAATGTGATTTCTTGATCTTTTAATTGTCCTGTAGAGCTGCTATAAAAAATAAAGTGGTTACCTGCAATATCAATTCCTCGATCAATAATCTGCTTTAAAATAGGTTTGGCTGTTTCACCCTTACATTCCAAGAATACAACTTCCTCTATAATTGGAACATCTGACAAATCATCCTTTGCCAGTCGTACAATATCATTTTCAAATAATGCAATCTGTAACTCTTCTTTTACTTCGTTATCTTTATATATCTTATCAGAGGTGATTTTTCTGACATTTTCATATCTTTCAATTTCCTCCATATATGCTTTCTTGGCAGCAGACTTTAATTCTGGTTTGTGACAATTCTTCCATTCTTTTCTCAACTGGTTTTCTCTTTCTGTCAAACACTTAAAAATATTCAATTTTAATATTCTGCACCGTTTCGCCTGTTTTAAAATACTGCTTATAATAATCTCCCCTTCCGTATATTTCTCTATTTATCGTTCTCCTTATACTCCTATATTTCTATCATTTTTTTGAATGAAATCGCTCTTTCATAATCAGCACTATTGCCCCTGTATTTGCACCCTGAGACGCTCTCAGATGCCCCTTATTCCGCTTCTGGTACGTTGTGTGTAACTTTTATAAGCTATAAATAACGGGCTGAATTTCACCTCTAAAACGCGCTGTAGCCATACTGTATATAACTGTTTTTAAATCTTTTCGCTGATTCCAACTTGCTGCCGAAGATGAGAGCGTAAAGACCGGATTCATTGATGAGCCATCCTCCGCGCTGCCCAAGACTCGATAACAATTCGTTATTGAGTTTGTCGCATTCCTCAACGTGATCTGCTAACGCCTTACTTGCGTTTTTGTATCCCAAAGCCTCTGCCACGTCTTTTCCAACAAACCACGGATCATTGTTATAACAATCAGCATTAACAATCTGTGAACCTCTGAATCAGGTTAGCCTTGATTTGGGGCTGACTATCTACATTTACACCGGCACCATCGTTCTTTGAATATCGAGCTTCTATTTTTATGTAAAGTCTAGTATTTTTCACAACGTAAATTAACGTAAAAGGCAGAGACAAGAAACACCATCTTGCTTTCTCTCTTTACCAGATTCTCCATCTGACCTAGTCGACCGTTAAAAATATCGGATAACTTTATTCAGAAGGCTTTTTATTGAAAAGCTGTATCAAAATTTCATTTACTTCTTTTTTGCTACGCTCTTTTAATACTTCGTATGCTTGTGCATTTTCATTGTCCATTTCCTTATAAGCCCCAGCATCATATACATGACAAAAATAATGAAAAATTCCAGAATCATCCGAATTTATATTTCCAAGCGGAGCAATACACCACAGTAGATAATGCAAAATTTCATGTCTAATTGTCTTCTTCATTTTGTCCATATTTCTGTTCCATGAATCGTATATATGAATTACTGATTGAACTCCCACATTTTGAAAATCTCCTTTCGTAAAAGTTTTTTTCTCAAAATCGTAATCTTTTTTGTAATCTTTATCAAATACAACTGGTATGATATCTTTATCCACATCTGCAAAGATAGGAAAATCTTGAATAACTTTATCTACAAATTTCGCAATATATTCTTTGTATGTTTTAATACGCTCAACATAATTTGCAGATCCATCTTCAAATTCCTGTTTAAGCATTTTCATTTCTTTCAATAACTGTTCCCTGTTGCTAATGCACCTTATATTTTTAAATCTCTTAAAATCCTTGTCAGACTTTCCAAAAACATATCCTGTCCCATACCCTTCTTTATTAGACAATAAATAAACATCTACCTTTTGATAAATCTTGCACTTACAATCGTCAGAATTATACTCACAATCAAAACAACAATCGTATGTAATATCTTCACCGCTTTTTTCACAAACTGTCATTACAAAATCCTCATCCATTGTATAGTCTCCATCATATAAATCTGCCGCTATATTTGGATTTAGTAGTGCTACCATATCTAAAAATTCCTGCTTTAATCTCATTGTACATCCTCTCCTTCTCTATATTCGTATTTCCCTGAATCAATCAATGCTACAACTGCTCGTACATCTTTCTGCGGTAATCTATACTCCTCTCCCTTTACCATCTGTATGATCTGGCTCATAGGATACTGATTCTCCTGCAGCACAGCCTGTATTTTTTCTCTCATGCCCATCCACTCTAAACGACACGTTTTATAAGACTCATAATACACAGGATCATTTGCTTCATAATGATTCTTCCATTTCTTTTCCATATATGCATATTTATTTACCTGTTCTTCACAAGTAACCAATCCAGACATCAGAATTGATTTTGTAAGAATATGTTTGTCAAAATATTCCTTATATTCTTTTTTCATAACAATCTCCTTTTTCATTTTTACAACGCAGGTTTTCGCTTGCGAAAAGCTCATCGTCCCGTAAGGGACGGCTCATACCTAGCGATAACGATAACTGTCCTATGTAGTCAGTATCTACAGCAACTAAAGCTCCTATTTTTGCACACTTAAAATGTCAATTTTCTTAGTGTTTATAATGGTTTACAGAGTTTTCGCATCATTCCATTTCTCCCTAATATATATATAATATAGGGAGACTTTGAATGATGTTTTTCGTCACAAACCCAGTGTTTATAAGGGTTTAGAGAGATTTGGCATCCTTTCATTTCTCCCTAATATATATATAATATAGGGAGACTTTGAAGGACGTTTTTTGCAAAAAACCCAGTGTTTATAAGGGTTTGCAAGGATTTTAGTTGAAAAAAATTATCTCTTTTATCCATAAACAGTAAATCAATAATACTGGGGGAAAGAAGACCAAATTCATAAGTCTTACTACGCAGCTTGTTCGCCAAGGCTCACAACCAGCTAGTGCGACTAAATGAATTATGATCTTTTTTGCATTTCCCCCAGACCCCCTTTGCGTACTATTTTATGGATGAAAATATTCTTTCTTCTATTCCCCTATTCTTTCTTTTAGGGAAACCCTGACCTAAAATTTCTTGCAAGTTACTTTATCTTTAAAATTGACTACCCTTTTTGGATGTATTCTCTATTATAAGCCTTACACCCAAATAGGGTAGTCAAAACTGTTTTCAAAGTAATGTAGAGGAATTAACCGCCCTCAAGTTTCTGTTCTATTTTTTCTATCTTCCAAGCCTGTTTATAAATCTTCTTCTTTTTCTTGCCAGAACTATCTTCTATATACCTTGTGGTTTTGAATTCTTTTATTCTATACCCAATTTCTTTTTCTTTTAAAACTTCATTCAAAGTATTTCTACCCTTCAGCAATTTCCCATTTTGCTTTGCATTTATTTTCTTGATCAGTTCATTTCTGTCTTTTAGTTGCAACATAACAACTTTTTCTCTTGCCATTTTTTCAAGATATGGTTCCAAAGAAAATTCTTCTGTAATCACTCGGTATGTGTATGCATTTGTGGATTTATTATAAAATTCAAATATTCCAGCAAGATATTTACAATATCCAAACTTTTCATACTTATTAAGCATAATGGAATACTCAGCGATATCTTCCAACTTCTTGAAATACATCGGTTCATTTATCCTCTTAGTATACGAATTAGGAATTATATCTCCATTATCGTCATATACAAAATCATCATAGAGTATATTGTTGATGTCATTCTGCATAGGGTATTTCTCAATCAGCTTTTCAACAGAATACTTATTCATTCGATAGTAGTCAGCCATTTCTACTTTCTGTTGCATACTTCTTCTAAGCCCTGCCAGTTTATTGTTGTTTATGATTTTAATATAGATATGTACCTTGTCATCCTCACTCTGAATACGTTTTCTGCCTATACATTGTATTAACGATCCTATATCTACAATATCAATCACAATATGCTTGACAGCTGTGTCTATAATATTTATCCCTGCATCAAAGCACGCTGTCGTAATTAAAAACTGTTCCTCAAATCTTTGATTGATTAACAAGGTCTTAATTTTTTCTTCATCCACATAATCATAATATTTACTGTTATTTGCACTACAGTTAAAAATACAATGCTCTTTAAATTTTGAATAAAGCTTATAAGCCTTTTCTGCTGATTGTATGAAAAAAATACCTTTATCTCCTTTTTTGATTCTTTCTTTTATAAATTCCTCCATCGTTGTATATTTGTGAAAAAATGTCAATTGTTTTATAAAGGAAAAATCAAATGGTATTTCGTATTCTATTGGCGGTTCCAAACCGTTATCTTTAATAAACTTCTTCATATATCGGGACATATGTTCACCTGTAGCCGACATAAATAAATGAATCGCTGTATCGTTTTCCATAATCATGTTAAAAGATATTGCGGTTTTATTATTAAAGCTACTATCATTGAAAAAATAATGAAATTCATCACAAACTATGTAGGTATAATTGGATAGCTTTATTTTGTCTGTATTATTCAGCTTAGAATATTCAAGTGACTGATATGTGATAACATCTATCACATCACTTTTACCGTCAGCTTCAATTTCATATTTGAATTGATCAACGCAGTTTGCTCTATGAATTAACATTAGAATTTTCCCATTTATTTCCTTAGCTAATTCATACAAAGTATTTTTACAGAAATAACTTTTTCCTGCTCCCATCGGTGCTGATAACAAAATGTTATTACCAACTCTCCATTTTTTTGCTTCTTCTTTTGTTATCACATCTGTGATTCTGGTTCTCTTCATTGGCACACCTCCAACTATCGACTCATATATTCATCTATTGCCGATTTTAATTGTGGAGTGTCATTAAAGAAAAATATGTTTCTTCCAGATTTTTTCAAATCGGGACGCATATCAATAAGAACAAAACCTTTCTGCATTAAGTAACCTGTTAATTTCTGCGAATATACGATAAATTTTTTCTTTTCTTCTTTTGTTGTAATAATAATTCCTCTCCTCCATTCTTTGAATCTGGCACACCGCCACAATGCAATGTGCCAGTTAATTAGTTCCTATAAGTATTATTCTCCTATTTGCGGTTCTGATTTACTAAAAATTGTTTCTTTCAACTTATTTATTACTTGCTGCATCGTTGTTTTACCAAACGGTGTAATCTCAACTTCCAAAGATGTACCACATACCTTGTTAAAAACATGAGTTGTCAAAAGCAAAACCGTTTTCGACTTCTGTTCAACTTTCCACTCAACATTATTGAATATTCCAGATTTAACCAGATGCTTCAAATCTTTTATAAAGTTGTACGCAGATATGCAGCATGTCTCATCTGGCATGGATCCACATCTTTCGGTTACTGAGATCACATCCACTTTTGAATTCTTAATCAAATGATACAGATTTTCTGACTTCGCTATCATGTTTGTTTTCCTCTCTTTCCTCGTTGTACAGGCAGTATCCTATATAAATACCGCCAATCTGTAATTTAGTTCCATTCGTTATCCTTTGAAAATAAATAGCATTTTAATTTCCAGGAACGGCTGACCAAATGGTTTGATAATAACTTCTTTGGAGCGGTCACTTTCTTTCACATAAAAAAGATTTGCACTGTCATCGCAAAGCGGAAGACTCAGTGAATCAGATTCTTCTCTTATTCCTACATTAAGAATCAACTCTTCATCAATATAAATGGGAGCAGGATTCTCGATTCTGATGTTAAGCCCAAATACGTTTGTGACTCTTACTAAGACACGATAGTAACCTTTCGTCTCTTCCAGAAAACCTTTCAGATCATATACATAGATTTCCTTCCATCCATCTTCAGCAAATTCATTTTTGTTATCTTCCACGTTCAAAATCAGCAGATTAAGTTCCATTCCATCCAGAAGTTCACAGGTGATATGCAGAAAATCAGCTTCCTTATCATATTCGCTTTTTATTGCTACTAAATTTTCTTCGTTGAGAGTAAAACTCGCCCCATTCATTTGACACGTCTGGAAAAATTCATGTCCTGTCGGAGTACTTTCATATTGATTGATCTGCATCACCATAACTTCTTCTTTGTCTTTTCTCAGATTCAGTGTAGTAAATGCATAATTGTTCACTACCTCAAAAATCTGCTCTGGTGTTCTGGCTCCTGTATTTCCTGTTACTTCATTCATTACTTTGTTCATCATAATTTTTAATCTCCTTTTCTCATAATCTCAATCTTTATCACTGGTAAGATGTACGCCTGAATACGTTTCCAATAAATGTACCGCATCTCTGTATGTCATTTTGATATCTCGACTTTTATCTGCACTGATTAGATCATGGATGTCACTCAAAATAAAATCCGCTTTATATCGAGACGTATCTTCGCACAATAGATGAAATGAAAATCTTCCTATTTTATATAGTTCTAAATATTGCACATTCCCATCAGGTAGCTCTTGCTTATTGATACCTACAAATTCCATGCGGTTTTCTGCAATCAATTTTTTAATCACTGCATCCTTTAAGCAATAGTGACTCAACATTCTTGTCTTTGCAGCATTGCAGATTCTATAATCACCACTTCTATATCTTCGATTTTTTGTATCTCTGGACACTTTTGCTGATTTATTGATGATATACAATGCCCGTGCTATATTCTCATCTGTTTCTGGAAGATTATTGACCTTTGTCTGAATCGTTCTCTTTGGCTTTAAATTTTCATTTTTTGAAACTTTGATAATGTCCGGAATACTGCACACATGATACTTAATACTAAAACTACCACGTGAATCTGTAACCGTTGTAAGCACCCTTATTTCCCCTGTATTGATTAACTGTTTTACCATAGTCTTTCCGACATTTAGTATTTCTTCAATGTCACATTGCAGCAGTCCGAATCTGTCCAGTGTTGCAAAATCTAATAATGTTGCAGGCATAAGATATTTTTGAGTAACTTCTATCAATTCTGATTTTCTGATTTTACTCATTTTTATTTCTGGTTCATACTTCTCTTTCAGGAACTTCGCCAAATTATCCTTCATTACAAAATTGATTCGATTCTTTTCAAATAGCACATCAATAATCTTTTCTTCTATGGATTTGCTCATAGTATTATTCTCCATGTTTCCTTCCTGTTATTTACCTGTTTCTTTATCAGTGCACTGATCTGGTTTTTTTACAAATTGCCCATTTATATAGTCGTGCTGTTGCAAAAATTTCACAATAGTAATTGCTGCAACACCCTTTTTTTGCTTAAGCAATCTCTCTCCATTTTCATTTTCAATCGTAAATTTTAAATTTCCCAAATAAATTAACCTTAATTCTTTTGAAACTTTGCGTAATACTCTTTTTGCCAGTATCGCTTTTTTATATTTGTTTAATGTAAGGTACTGAACATTACCACTTTTAGTAGTTAATGGATACTTCTTATTTCCCATTTTTTTGTTTGTTACCTTTTTTTTCGATTTCTCTTTTTTGGTCATGTCCCTTCTTTGAAACGGAATTTTTTTCATCCCAAGTTCTTTTGCTAATACATATTGTTCATATCCTTTTAATAAACGGAAGTCATAAGATAAATATACAGGAATCATTTCACCCGTAGCTTTATATTGCTTTCTGGAAGCTTCAAGAATTTCTTCATCCACTTCATATGCATTATCTAACCGAATTTTACCCATACTAATACAAGGCATTTTCTTTTTTCTCCGTTTACCCTTACGTCCTGTTTTGGCACCTATCTTTTTCCAGACTAATGTCCCATCTGCATACCAAACCGGATTATATTCATTCATGTTCATAACCTTGTTGTACACAAACCATTTTTCTACATTCACTTTTCCCATATTTCTTTCTCCTTTGGTATAATTATTTTTTCTGTAACTAAACTTCCATCATCTATCACATATTTCTCTAAAGCTCACATAATCTTTTACAAAAACTGATTCATAATATCCAAACTGCTCATTTTCGTTTTATTTTCCTTCTTTGGTATCTCTTCAAATGCTGTCAAAAAATCCATAGGCTCATCTTCAAATAAAGAGTTTCCATCTGCTTTAATATTGTTCCGGATAATTGCAACGTTATTTTGCGCTAAATCCATAATTTCTTTTAGTCTTGTCTTTGGGAATGATAAACCTGTCAATATGCAGGTATACGCAGGTGCATCTGTTCCGACATAAGTATCAATAGGCGTTCCAACTTCAGAAAATAAATCGTTTAGATCTATGCTATTCCCACAACTTAAATACCCAACATATCTAATCACCATATTAGGCTCTATATTTGCGTATATATTTGATGATGTAAGCGCTGGAATTAGCTTTTCTTTATTTTCTTTCCCAACTTTTGCAATTACAGCCATACCCGGAGTTTGCAACAATTGATCTATCTCACTTCTGTCTAAGCATCCGTAATTACCACCATTTTCATTTGTTAAAATTGCGTTCAAATGTGTAAAGAAAATATCGTTTATTTTCAATTTATCCGGATTCTTTGAATTATCCAGAATAAATACAGCTCCGATACAATCTAATTGCTCTATTTCTTTAAACAACTCTATAGTATTTGCAAACGATTGATAATTTTCAGTACTGTCTGGGAGTACCGTCACAATACATATATTGACTTCCATCTGTTGTGCTAAGATTTTCGAAACAGCAGCAAGCATTCCTGATCCAGTACCGCCTGCGGCTGATGCGCATATAAATAATGTAGTAATTGATGACATCTTTGTTTTGATTTCATTGACAAGTTGCTCCAGGTTGTCTCTTAAAAGTTGCTTTGACTTCTTTCTATTCTTATGGCAACCCTGTCCATTTTTAAAATGCAATTTATTTTTAGCATTTCGTGTCATTAAATCCTCTGTGGAACTGTTAGCTACTACACATGGATAACCAGATTCCTCGAACTTGCGTGTCAAGTTTCCGCCTGCCTGACCGATTCCTAAAAATCCATACAATTTCAAATATTCTTTTTTATTCATTTTTCAAATCCTCCACTAATCTTTTCTTTGGTAACAACGATATTCCAGTTTCTGTAATATAATATGTTTTTGCTCTTGCAGCTTTTGCTGCTTCATCAACATATCCATACTTCTGTAATTCTTTTACCTTTTTATGTATAGTTGTTCGTTTACTTGTTCCTTCTCTGGTCATAATCTCATCAATAGTAAATCCTCTTACCTTGTTAGTCATTTCATTAGCCTTCAGAATTCCAAGAATCAAATACGAACATCTACTTAATTCCATATAATCACCTCTTTTCTGTCATATTCTTTTACTATCGGTTATTTAATTCCTCAAACCTTCATATTCTTTCACTTAAATAGTAAAAAAATATTTCTCTACCATATTCAATTTTCAACGTACATTTTTTGAGTACAAAAATTAAACATATGCGCTATATGTAGAATTACAACGCTCATATATTTCACTATTCTTCCACTCATTCAATTGTTAAGTTGGAAATTTTGCAGAAACGCTTGACTACTTAAAATAAATCTGTATTATATAAATATGTGTAGCGTTTCGCTATGCTTTGTTTTTAGAGAGAAATCCTAATTCCATCAACGGTGCGCCAACACCTCCGGAATGAAGATTTCTCTTTTTATATTACAACAGATATATTACTGCGAACGTTTGTTCTTGTCAATCATTTTTAGAACGTTTGTTCTTGTCAATCATTTTTAGAACGTATGTTCTTTCTGTGTTTTTCTAAACATCTATTGCAAACTACCGTCTCTCCTATAAAGAAATTCTTTGGTATGAGAAAATAATACCACTACTTCCCTTTAAGGTCAAGTATTTTTTTGAATGATTATTTGCTTTTCATTCTTTTTTATACTTATTGACTTTGTTTTTTAATTATCTTATAATTTTTAGTATAATAAATAGTGAGGTGTAGCTATGGCTAATGAAAAAATAACCATCACAGATAGATTACGCTGCGATATAATTGAACGCAGAAAATCCTATGGCCTTTCAAGTTATGAATTATCAGAACGCACAGGGAATGGACATTCTAAATTCTGGTTGCAAAATATTGAAAGTGGAAAGACAAAAAAAATAAGCAAACAAGATCTACTCTCCTTGTATATGACAATGGAAGGTGTAGATGAAGAAGATTATGTTACTGAACATATAGAAAAAATTTTAAATCAAAGTGTCGGAGATGATTCAAAAGAATGGTATGAGTTAATCAATATTTATGATGATTATTCTGAAAATTACAATGAAGATTCTCTGATGGATGAATTGGAAGAACTTTTAGAAGAGGAAATTGTTCCCCAAATTCGAAATTCTATTTTCGGAATGTCAATAAATCAAAAACAAGCCGCTTTATCTGCCTTAAAAAATTTTTATTATTCCTTATACACAAATTCTGATCTAGCCTTTGCTTTAATCAATATTCCCTTATTTGGTGTATCTGTTTTAGACAAAAAAGAATATTATGAAGCAATCAATGACTTATTAGCAATTGGCGCAAAATATAACGACTTAGTGATTAAAAATAAAAGTTTTGAAACAATACAGCAGTGGGAAGAACAAGATGAATATTTTAAAAAACTAGACCAAAAAACTATCTATACTGCGTTAAACAATTTTAAAAATATACTTCAAGAATTATATAATTCTATAAAATCCGATGATATTGATATGTTTGAATTGGTACGAAAATTTAATCTTGATGTCTCCTTTATGATAGAGCGTGGACAACCCAATGTATTAAAGCACTACCTTAAATCTTTTCACATTAGCACCGGAAAAGATTTTTCAACCCATATTAAAGAATGTGTCAGATGGTTTATAGGCTTTGAAGATGAATATAAGTTGCCATTTATTTTCGATGTCATTGACGAAAATCATTTACAAGATATATATGAATTTTTAAATAATTATGGCAATATCTATCCCACTGCTAAATAAAAAAATCTTCTGGATCAATTTTCTCTCATATGAAAACGGCACAGTCATTCTCTCACCTAATTGGTAATTGAACTGACTATGCCGTTTACTCTTTTAATATCTCTTATAGACATCTCCACGATTTCCGATATCTACCACGCACACTACTAATTTTCCATTATTTACAGTATAGATAACTCTATAATCACCTACCCGTAGCCTCAACTGAACCACTATACAATAAATCTTGATGACCTTTCAGACGTTTTATATTTTCACCTTCAGGAAGTTTATAAATTGCTCTAAGGATTCTCTCTTTGTCTGTCCGATTAAGACGCTTCAGAAATTTTTGAGCCGGTTTTTCCAAAACAATCTGATATCTCATAATACAATTCCTTCCTGTTTTGCAAACTCTTCTATAGTAATCGTATCATGTTTATCAGAACTGTCATCATTCAGATACTTCTGCGCCATATTCTCGCAAAAAATATCGTCTTCCATCTCATCATCAAATTCTATTCCTTTTAAGAATAAAAGAAGTTTCTCAATTTTGTATTCTGGTAATTTGTCAATAATCTGTTTTGCTTCTTCACGATTACTCATGTAATCACATCCTTTCTTATTTTATTATATTTAACAGGGTCTTGCGTATGTCTGTAAACATCTGTTGGATTGACGCAACTGCCCATTAACAGCATCTTCTTCCGCTTCTGCCAGTATATGCAGCAATTCCTGTTCTGACTGCATAGAAATCTCATTGCAATGGTTTTTTGAATCTGCGGATGATCTTACTATATAACTGTCTCCTTTATATAGTGATATTATATCATAATCCTTATATATTAGACACTTTGTTTTGATGGTATATTGTTTCCGTGATGGGAATGGTTTTGTCCAGAACGGTGATGGTGAACTGATGGTTTATGTTCGTTATGTATTGTGTTTTTTGTTTTAATTACATACCATATATTGTATGTTTTTCTTTGTTTCACACTATATATTGTGTACACAATTCTGCATCACACCTATAAATTTTACATCGAACAGTAATCAGTTTCACATTGTGAAACCATCATAATCCCCCATAACAACTACTCTTCCCAAAGATTTTCCTTTATTAACACTATCTTCCTGAAAATCCTTTGATATTCCAAGCCCCATTGTTGGTACAGCATCTTCTCACCGACCGTAATACCGACACCTATTTTTTACCGTTTTATATCCTACTATTTTAGTAGGAATTTGTACAAACTCTACATTTGTCCGAACCCTACATATGATAAAGGACTGTACATTTCTGCACAGTCCACCAACAAATAAATCACAACACTTTATAGGTAGTTGTATCACCTATTCCATCATATCTTCCCGTTTCTCTTTTGTCAATAATAATTCTGCTGCCATAACACCTTGTTGGATAATCAGTCTTTACATCTCTAATTCTTTCCATGTCACTGACTATCCAATTTTCTTGACAATTAGATCAGGTATTTTTCCTACAAACTCAATCATATACTCATGATATTTATCATTGTAAAAAATTTCCATCACACATTCTCCGACAGAATATGTAGTACGGCTTGTACTCTTTCCTGTTTCTCTGTCTACAGCCTTGAATACAAGTTCATCAAATTCCGGTTCATATTCCACCTTTGCACACGGAATATCTAAACTGATACCATAATGATCTGTACTCTCCACGCTGACAAACTTTCCTGTTACTGCTTCCACAAATTCTTTTACTGTTACTGTCTCCATTCTCTTTTACCTCTTTCCTTTAAACAATGTCACTTTTCATGCTGTTGCAGCTTCTACACAATCCCTGCAAATTATCAATCGTATTGACTCCACCTCTGGACAGTGGGAAAATATGATCGATTGTCAGATAATTTTCCATACTGGTATAATCATCAATTTGTAATGCTCTGCCACAGATTGCACATTTCCCATCCTGTCTCTGATATAAGATTTTCCGCTTTCCGCGTTTAGATGTTGTTGCAATCCTTTTACATTGCTTTTCATGCGATATCCTTTGTTGATTGATTTCACATGTTACCGTTTCCATCCCACACATAACCGCCACGATATAATCACAAAGTCCATCAACTAACCATCCATTTTGTGTGACAACAATCTGTTTTTTGAATTGTCTGTGCTTTGTATAATACACTGCATGATTTTCTACCTTGGACTCTTTAGGCGGTGTACGTGTGTACCGATTTGGAATTATGATTTTATCAACACGCATTTCCATCATCATATACACGCGCCTCCCTCTCTCTAAAAGAATTTGTCAACCAGAACTTTAATGATTGCTTTTTTCAGTTCCTCTGTATAGTCTGATAAATCAACAGCAATACTACAATCCATCTGCTCCAGCTTCTCATTTTCTGCATCTGTAAATCCAACCTCAATTGTTGTATGGATTGGCTCATTTGCACGGATAACAACACGCAAATATGTGAAATCAATCTTTACCGGCTTATCACTCCATACAGATGGAATGTTGAATCCGTGTTCCCTGTTAAATTTTTCAATTTCTCTGGTACGATTTACTTTCCCGATCTCAATTGCTTTCTCCACTTCTTCCCTTAATCCGTCAGACATAGAACAGATATCAATGGACACTTCCATGTAATCTTCATCAAATGTGATATTGCCTAACTCCAACACTCCGATGTTTGTTGTTTCTGTTCTTGATTTCCATTTTAACATAATTCAATACCTCTTCTTTCCTTATTATATGTGTATTATTTTTTTAACAGTTTTGTATCATCAAACCATTTTGTGTGACCTTTGGATTCATCAAAACAGATTTTCGGCTGTGTAATGATACTTTTTCCTATTGACTGTACGCCTCTATCTTTGTCTGTCTTAACTGCAAATTGCATTTCTTGCTTCTCCATGTTTCTTTCACCTCTTCTATTCTCTTTCATACAAAGATACTTTTAATAACCTACTGCTATGTAATACAGAAACATCCCTACAAAGAATCCTACTGCACATAGTCCAAGTTTAAAGGATGGGAACCTCTCTGATTGTTGTATCTGTCTCTTCTGTTTTCTCTTGTGATCCACTGGAATCAATTCAATCTGTTTCTCTGGTTCAATATTGATTAAGTCCAACTGGCATGTATCATAAAAATTCATCACTGATGCCCCTCCTCTCTTATAAGAATCTGCATTTGAAGCATTTCAGAAAACCATGATTCTGCATCAACAAAGTTTTCTTTGTCTCCATATTTTTCAAACCATTTCAGCCAGTCTTTTCTTGATAATGTAATCGGTCGTTCTTCTTCAAAATATGTATATAGGCTATTCATAACTACTTTTCTTTCTCCCCGTCATGCCGATAGGACAGCTTTTGAATTATCTGATTCTTAATACGTTATAACTTGTTGTTCTTTCAAATGGTTTCAAATCGTCTCCTAAGATATCCTTTAACTTATCCTTATCCAGTGTAGTTCTGCTCTGTGTTTTATAAGTAATTTTTGCACTGTCTGTAATTTCTGAATCGAGATTGTGTTCTGTCATATATAGGATGACTTCATGCTCAACTGCTTTTACTTCATTTTCAAGTTCTTCTTTCATAGCTTTAAGGCTTCTTAATTCCTGTACTTTCTGTTCTAATTCTGTTTTTGTGATACACATAACTTCTTCTCCTTCTTCTTATGATTTATTTGTTGTTACAACCCTTTAAGCATCTTCCTGACTATTTCTGCATCATTCCGACCGATCACAGGGATATGGCTTAAAGTTTATGAGTGCTTTCGGCTTTCTCGGTTGTTTTGTAGGTCTGTTTTGTTTGACCTTGTGATTGTATTGTACACTTGTTTTAGGTGTATGTAAATTGACATTATCAACAAACTATACACCTGTTTTTTGTGTATATTATACACTTTTAACAAGTGTATGTTTTGTGATATACTTTTCTATAAACACTTGCTATGAGTGTATTACATATGATATACTTTGTTCAAAAGGGAGGGTTTGTCATGTTGAAATATAAAATTGATATCTTGGAATCTTTAAAAGAAAAAGGATATACTTCATATAAAATAAGAAAAGAAAAACTGATTGGAGAATCACAGTTACAAAAAATAAGAACTGGTGAAATAGCAAGCAAAGAAACTTTAAATACTATATGTAAATTATTAAATTGTCAGCCAGGAGATATATTGGAATATATAGAAGAAACCGAATAGCTTTATGCACTTGTTTTATGTGTACATTATACACTAAAATCAAGTGCTTTTTTGTGCATAAAATCAATATACATGCACTCGATTTAGGTGTATAATAATTTCATCAAATAAATCACACACATAAAAGGAGAGATTATTGTATGAGTAAATCAGTGTATGAAATGGTAACAGACAGAATTATTGAACAGTTAGAAAATGGTGTAATTCCTTGGCTGAAACCTTGGCATGGTGTAACAAGTGGAGCATACAACAGAATCACAAGGAAACCTTATTCCTTATTAAATCAGATGTTATTAAAACATACTGGTGAATATGCTACTTTTAAACAGTGGACAGAATTAGGCGGTCGCATTCGCAAAGGAGAGAAATCAGAAATACTTGTATTCTGGAAGATATTACCTGTTGAAGAAAAGAAAGAAGACGGAACAACAGAGATTAAACAGATTGCAATGTTGAGATATTATAATGTCTTTCATATTTCACAGGTAGATGGTATTGAACCGTTATCATATGAACCAAAAGAACTGCCACCACTAGATGAAGCTGAAAAAGTAATCAGTGATTATATTACAAGAGAGCATATTGTATTAGAGAATACGGCATCTAATGAAGCGTATTACTCACCTTCTCGTGATCTAATACATTTACCACTTATGGAACAGTTTCAGAACGAAGCAGAGTATTACAGCACAGCATTTCATGAATTAACGCACAGTACAGGACATAAGAACCGTTTAGACCGTCTCAACTCTGCAACAACTGCACGTTTTGGTAGTGAGGACTACAGCAAAGAGGAACTTGTTGCAGAAATTGGAAGTGCAAACATTATGAATATTCTCAGTATTGAGACGACAGAAAGTTTCAGAAATTCAACTGCTTATATACAAAACTGGTTATCTGTATTGAGATCAGATGTAAAATTCATTGTTTCTGCATCTTGCAAAGCAGAAAAGGCAGTCAAGTATATTTTAAATGAAGTATAGAACTTTTTAGGGTGTAAATTATAGTTACACCCTATTGTTATATTTAGATGGATATAGAGATATGCAGATGTGAGAAAGAAACGGTTTGTTGCTACTACATTACTACTATTAACAACTGGTACATCATTCACAGGATGTCAGCATAATATGATAGATAATACAGATATGATACAGATAGAGAACAGAAAGAGCACAGCTATTAACTACATAGATATGAATCGTGTTACAGAATACAGCGGAACAGATACTGGATTGCAATTATATTTTGAGGATGGGACTGGTTACTATTTAGAAGTCCCACAACGTCAAGAGGGAATGACAGAAATATATTATATTTTCACACAAGAAGATCTTGAGTGTTTATCTCATGCGCTTGAGAATCGGAATGAAAAGATTATTATTGAGGTTTCTAATGGTACTGTTTTAGACTCTGAAGGAAATGGGATTGATACTCTTGGTTATGATAGAGGTTTATTGTAAAACAACGTTTCTGTTTGATACTAAAGCCCATCCTGTATGTATATAATCTTAGAACAAACTCCGCTGATAATATTCCATATAGAATAGACTCATTGCCCCGATAAGTCCAACGTAAAAAAATAGGCTAAGAGTTCCCGAAGCTCTCAACCTGTTATAAATTTTCTATTTATAGGAGATTTTTCTATTTTATGTAAATTGTAATTTTCTTCTTGTTCCGAGGCGGAGATACCGGGGTAGTATGTATATGATATAAGTATGTCATGTATACTACATAAACCCACAGACAGAAGTACCCCGGGGTACTAAACATCTTTGAGAAAAGTCGGTTTTCTGTATATGGGGGTATGGGTTCTATCCACACGCCACGGATAATTTTAAGCCATCGAAGTAATAGAATTAAAAATAACTCTTACAATTATTACACTTCCACTGTTTTCCAACCTTTTTACTTCCAATTCCAAACATCAATGTGCTGGCGAAACGGCTCGTACTGGACACTTTAGTAAGGTTTGTTGAATTACAGTATGGACAGTGCGGTTGGGTGGATTGAACAGGTGTTGGTGAGGGGATTAAATCATCATCATTGTATATTTCTGGAATAGTTTTATCACACATAATTTTACAATATAATTTTTCTGGTCTTAATAACCTTGTCATATTTTGAATTTGTAAAAAACACTCTTTTCTTTCCTGATCAGTTGTATTACTATTTAAAGCAACTTTTAAAACAAAATCTAAATCATATGATTTTCCATTTACTAAACAATACTTATTATCCTTTTGCTTTATAGGGAATCCACAGTGAATACAGCTTTCACTTTGATCACTTATCTGTCTCCCACACTCAGGACATTTAATTAATGACATAACAGTTCCTCCAATTTTTATTATCATTTACGATAGAAACGTATATAGATAATATATCATACATTGTCACTCAAAGATATAGGAGAATTATCAGACTTTATTACTGGTATACGAGGAATTGATAAAAATCTTGATTTTACATCAAAAGCACAATCTATTGCTAGTTTATTGGATGGTGTTGATGATTTAGATATTGTAAATAAAATATTTAAAAATTCAGATGTTTCTAAAGATTTGGCAGAGGAAGCTCTAAAATATACCTCCTTCTCAAAATCCTTAGATAAAGTTGCAAAGTCATCTATTGAGGGTGCAGAACAGATTTCAAATTTAGAAAAAGCAACGAAAGGTCTTAAAAAAACAAATGCAATAACTGATGCTATAGACACTGCCGATGACTTATCAGATATCCTGGACTCTTCTACTGATATAATCGGAGAAAAACTGAAAGATATCAAAAATGGATTTAAAGGTATTGGTTCAATTATTGCAGCACATCCTATCATAACAGGAATAACAGCAATTACTGCTGTCGGAGTCGCCGCTTATAGTGTATACAAGAACTATAAGAAAAATATGATGGAAACTGCCACAGCATCATCCCATCAAGGTTTCCAAGTATGACCACAATTACTGCATCTATTAACAGTTTTATTACTTCCTAAGAATCCAGTCCAGAACGAATACCCCTTCTGTCCTGCTGTGATTGAAGTTGATCCACATTTCGGACAGCGCGGTTTGGATTCTTCTATTTTCTTGCGCTCTGCTTCTGCTTCTTGAGCTTCTACTTGCGACCGGAATTGTGACATTTTTAATTCGTACTCTATGATATCGTCATCGTGCAGTTTTATCATTGCATCATAGAAGTCTGTGGAATCTGAGATTTTTTTTAGTGTATGAAAATCCCGTGAAGGCATTGTCGTCATAATTATTGGATGACCATATCTGCATTCAGTAACTTCATCCATAAAACAATCTATATAACCATTTTTAAAATAATCATCACATATTTTTTCTTTTTTACACGTTGGACATATTTTTAAATGACTAGACATATTTATCCCCCTATATATTTTTAATTGCAAGTTATTTATATATAGTTTATCAGAACAAAATACGATTGTAAACTACGACTCTGAAACGGATAAATTTACTAACATACTAGATAACTTTAAGAAAGAATTAAAACCAAAATTTAATAAAGACACACTAGACTTTGCAAAGCAGTTTAGTGATATGAAAGACAAAATAGATATTGATGATTTAATATCCCAATTCAAAGAAGTAGATTCCAGTGTCATTGACATGGCGAAATCTGTTCAAAACGGTTCTATGGAAATGGATGATTTCAAAGCGAAAACTTTGGATGCCACTACTTCTTCTAAATTCAGCAGAATGGCAAAAACTGCTGGTACCGCACTGAAGTCAATTGGTGCTACTGCTCTGAATATGTTTGGTGGTTTTCTTATTGCAGAAGGAATCCTTTATCATTTCCTTTCGATTAGTGTATCGCACTTTTACACTTTTACATAAAAATAAAGTGCGTAAGTTTTGGTTACCGGTAACTTACACACTTTATTTTACACTCCCTTATTAGTTATCCATTATATCAATACCAACTGTCTTCTAATTCATATAAGTCTAAAATAATATTCCCTTCAAAATCCCATCCATATTTTGCTTTTAATTTTTCATATGTCACTTTTTTGAACTTCCCTTTCCTTGTATCAAAATACATCAAATTGGAATAATCCGAAATATCTTCCACCTCTATTTCATCTGTCAATACTATGTTTCCATCTGACATTTTAAGATAATGATGGTTTTCAAACCCTTCCTCACTCCCTGTAATATCTTAATTCATCTTATACAATGCCACATCAACCAGCCTGATATACTGCCCATCCTTTAGTTCTATATATTGCTGCTGATTAATCCAAGTTTCTGCCTGTTGTACAGTTCCACCCAATGGACTATCCGCAATTTCATATGCTCCAAGATTTCCTCCTACATTTGCATAATTTGAATTATATTCGTCAACAATAGAAACCACCTTATATTCTCCTGCTTCTATATCTGTGCCCACTTGAAAAATACCATACTGTTTCAGATTATTCACATCAAACGTCCCTAGTGGTAAAAGTACGCCGTGATTAACATCTATATATTGCCCATCTTGCAAATTGACACTGATAAATACTCCTGTTTGATATGTAGCATTCCCTTTTTCAGCCAAACTTGCATATGTTTCAATACCAGCACCACCACATACCGCATATACAATATAATCTCCTGCTGGTATATCTGTACCCACTTTATAAGTTCCATCTGTTTTTCCATCTGGTATCAGACCAGTATCTACAAACTGAAAACTTAAAGCTGCTTCATCCAGATTAACATCCGACTGTTCTGATTGATCTGCACTCATGTCATTCATTTGTTCTGAGCTATCTTGTTCTTTTACGTTATTGTCTACCGACTTGGAAGGTTTATTATTTTTATCGCTTACTTCCTCATTCGTATTCTGAGTAAAAATAATAAACTGGGTAACATTACCAATAAGAGAAACTGCACAGATACAAACTAAAGCTATGATAATTTTATTGTTTTTCGTTTTACGTGTTTCCTTCTTTTCTTTCATTTTACTTTTATCTTCTGCCTTTTTGATTTTTTTACTATACTTCACAATATTACACCCGCAATTCGGGCATTGTTCTGCTTTATCGCTTACTTCTTTTCCACATTCTGGACAATTGATTAACGCCATCTCACTCTCTCCCTGTTATTCTTGTGATTTTTTCTGTTCTCTATTTATGTGTAAACAAGATGCTGCAATTATAGATACTCCAATCGCGATGATAATCATCCCTGCTGAAAAATAAATGATATTAGTAAATTCGTTCATTGATTTTGACAGAACTTCCATTCCACCATTTATAGCATTCAATTCATCTACAATTGTAACATTTGCTTGATAAATCTCTGAATAAAAATCTGCTCCAAATTCATAACTTGGGACATTGAATGTCCTTGCCGAATATTCTTTCGTACCTGCCTTTTGAGTTGCAACAAAAATCCCTAAAATAAGAATGAACACCCCTAAACAAAGAGATATAATCGGTAAAATTTGTTTAGAGGATATCGTTTTCTTTGTTTTTAGCTCTTTCACATTTTCCACAAACATTCTCTTCTTTTTAGGTGCCGGGCAGCCACAATTAGGACATTCTTTTAGCCCATCTGAAAATTCTACTCCGCATTCTGTACATTTTAAATCACTCATATTATTAACTCCTCTATTTCAATTTTTCCCATCCTAAATATCCAACAATTTCAATATCATATTTCGGCTTTTTCATATCAGTTCCATCCTCATCATATGTATAGGTCTTCAATTCACATTTTTCATCCCTTAGATAAGCATAGCCACGCTTTACTTCTCCTCTGTCTGCCTCCGCTCCACCAGATAACAATTCATAGGAATAAAAAATATATCCATCGTTAAATCCATCAAATTTTAATGCTTCTGTTCCAGAATAATAGTCCTCGTCACCATCGAAACTTAATTTTTTTGTAACGATATAATCTTTTTCTGTTACTTTATCTACTTCACACAATATTTTAGGATCAATCGTTATTTCTACACCACGTGACTTATATGGCAATCTTTCTAAATCAATATCTGTTTCACCTGCTCCATCTACAACATTGATAGCAACATTGTGTATTATTTCTTTCGTTGCATCATTGCTTACATCAATAAGAACTGTTCCATTATATTTTCTCTGCATTTCAATTTTTATAGTTACGTCACATTGTGTCATTCCAGAAAAATCAAGATAATTTTGCGTATTACATTCCACATTTTTTATATGAGAATCTTTTAGCTTTTTACCATTTATATATCCTATCGGTCTATAAGTTAATGATGGGTCTCTTTCATCCTCATCACTATCATATACAGATACATCAATTATTCCTTTTCCATCTTCCATGTAAACCATTTGCGGAAAACTATCTTCATCTTCATAGTATCCTATCAGTGCAACAAATGGTTTTTTGGTATCTGAAGATATAACACCCTCATATGTATCTGAAAATTCTCCTTCATCTATTAAATTCCATTTTCCTAATTCAATATCTTCGACCTTTACATTTTTAATACTAGAAAAAGAAATAATCCCTATTATCACCAATAATAATGCTGGAACAATTAAAGCTATTGTTTTCCGCAATGGTAATCCTTTTAGTATTTCTACAATATTTTGTACTTTCTTTCCTGCAAATCTATATCCACATCCTGGACACTTCCTTGCTTTATCACTTACCTGTCTCCCACATTCTGGACACTGAATCAATGCCATAATTTTCTTCCTCCATTTTTATTCGATATTAGTCTATTTATTATTTATCCGTTGCATTGATCCAAAGAGCTGCGTGAATCCCATTCTTGCAACCTACTTCTGCCTTACCATAGCTATAACTTGTTCCATATTCCATAAGGCAATCTCCATAATATTTCCCGTTCATTTCTTCTGAACTACTTCTTAACCAAATAGTTTCTCCACCATCAAAAACTAATTGTCTAATTTTTTCGTTCGGGAAAATACCTGCTCCTTCACCTTCCGATAAGATAAATAATCTATCTCCCGTTTTCTTTTCATCACCATTATTAACTAAAACAGATTCTACATATTTTTTTTCTTCTTCAGAAAACGCTTCATTATAAAGATCTTCATTTAACCATTTCCTAATATCACTATTTTCCCATGTAAATTCTGCTTCACTAGAGACATACTTCATATAGGCAATAGTTTCTTTTGTTAAAAGTAGCAGGTGTCTATTGTCATCAAAAGCAACAACCCACTCCAAATCACCAGCATAATTTCCAAAAGTTACTACATCGCCTACTTGTGCTAATCTAATAAGTTCCATTTTCTCTTCACATTTTCTAAATTCTTCTTTCTGATTTCCCTTCACATTTTCTAAATTCTTCTTTCTGATAGTTATTCCATAACCAATCCCTAAAACAATAAAAAGTGCTAATACAAAAATGAATACTAATTTTACCTTGCTTTTTCTAGAATTTTTCTTTTTAAACACATAGCCACAAGATGGGCAATCTAATGCTTTGTCCGATACTTCTTTACCACATTCCGGACACTGAATCAATGCCATATAATTTCCCTCCTACTCTTCTTTCCCATAACTTTCTCTCCTAAATCCCATCCCTACACCACAATCACCTTAATTATAAGAACTCCGCTTCATAAAGTCAACTAATCCAATACTTTTTCCACCTATTAAATCCATATTATATAGTAAACTATCAAATATGGAGGTATTGAAATGGTTGACTTTGGTATCACATTGAAAACTTTACGGACACAGAACAATTACACGCAAGTTCAATTAGCTCAAAAATTAGGTCTGACAAAATCTGTGATCAGCGCATACGAAACTGGTCTGCGCTTACCTTCTTACGATGTTTTAATCAATATTGCAAAAATCTTCAAGGTCAGCACAGACTATCTGCTTGGCATGGATAACCGACAGGAGATTGACTTGTCTGGATTGACACCTGAAGAAATCACAGCACTCAAAAATCTGATAAAAGCTATGAAACATAGGTAAAAAAATAGGGCAGCAGAATGTATTGATATAACTCAATCACTCCACTGCCCTTTTCTATACGTCTATTTGCCCCTTTATCAACGTTTTATCTCTTCCATGCCAAATAATTCTATTAAGCGAAAAGCATCGTATAATCCGGCGATATAAGCGTTAATTCCATACTCATAGTCTACCCTATCCTTATAGAAGAATAACTTGTCACAGATCAGACGTTGTTCCTCTGATAGATATAATTCCATATATGCTTGTTCCACTTCATTCAGTTCTTCCACATCCTTTTGGTATTCCCTATCCTCTGATAGAAACTTCTGCACGCTAACCTCTTTTAAAATATCGGCAGCAGATTTTACCAGTTCTCTAAATCTATCTTCCATTCTCACATTCACCTTTCCATATGTATATTTTCACAATGTCTTTTACAAATTCATCAATGGACTTGTTTTTACACCTAATTCAAGCACATCTTCATCTTGTAGAGACTGCAGGTAAATTTTAGTAATATTGATATTACTATGCCCCAGTAATCGGGACAGGGTATATAGATCACATCCATTCTTCAACTGTGCCTGCGCAAAATAATGCCGACATGTATGTGGACTACTTCGAATATGTTTTCTGACCTTACAAGCTTTTGCACAATCTCCTACAATCTTTTCAACTGCCTCCGGTGTAAGTTTTCTTCCATTTTGTGATAGAAATAAATATTCTGTTTGATAAGCAAATTTGTCTTTTATGTATTCTGCTCTTACACGCTTATATTTAATCAATGTTTTGTTTAATATCGGAGAGACTGGAACAACCCGTTCCTTTTTTCCTTTCCCCATAATCATAATATATTCCTCACGAATACTCGTTAATAATAAATTGCATAATTCAGAATTTCTTATCCCTGTATCAAAAAGAGTGATCATAATCAGTTTATTTCTAATACTCAAATATCTGCTCCCACTGTAATACACTACCATCTTCTTAACTTCGTTATTATTAAAAGTAGTAATAAGTGTCATAGGCTCCTTCTGGAATTTAACTTTATCCATTGGATTATTGAATAGATACTCTTCATCTATACAATACCGATAGAACGCCCTCATACTTTTTATAATTCCATTGATGTAGCTTGGCATTCTTCCTAAAGAAGATAGCTGTTCCAGATAAGCCTTGATTAGCTTGCAATGAACCTTTTCTAACTCACTGACTTGATATTCATTCCGGATAAATGTGATAAATCTTAAATTATTATTTTTATACCCTTTGATCGTCCTTTCACTCATCCGTCTCAATTTACAGTCGAATATAAATTCTTCCAAAACATCCGTCAATTGCATAAAAAAATAACTCCTTTCTGTCATGTCTATAACAATAAACACGACGTACTCAGAGTTATTTATCTGAAGCATAATTGCTGTTTTCGTATATTCGTAACTGAAGTTATACTTTTGTCCCGTATATCATCACTGGTGCAGATTTTCTTCTTTCTTTTACCATAGTGATCCCTCCAAACCATTGATAAACAACTTCTGATTTTATTCTAATGTATGTTTATTATGGTTTCATTATCACTATTTAAAATCTATGTAAGGTGTGCTTACTCATCCCAGTTGTGGTACACGTCCTGAACATCATCATCCTCATCGAGAAGATCCAGTGTTTTCTGGATATTTTTGATATCCTCTTCACTTGTCAGCTCCACATAAGTCTGCGGGATCATTGTCACTTCCGCATCTGCCATGACGATTCCTGCTTCCTCTAATTTCAGGCGCACTTCACTGAAATCTTCCGGAGCAGTCAGAATCTCAAAACTCTCCTCTTCTTCTGAAAAATCTTCCGCCCCAAAGTCCAGAGCCATCATCATCAGTTCATCTGCATCCATATCGCAGTCTTCTTTTGCAACGATGATCTGTCCCTTTTCATCAAACATAAAAGAGACGCATCCCGGTGTTCCTACATTTCCGCTTCCTTTTGTGAATGCATTTCTTACGTTGGATGCAGTACGGTTCTTGTTGTCTGTCAGTGTCTTTACAATGATCGCTGTTCCGTTTGGCCCGTATCCTTCGTATGTGATGTGTTCGTAGTTGTCTCCAGAACCTTCTCCTGCCGCTTTCTTGATGTTTCTGTCGATCGTATCATTCGGCATGTTGTTTGCTTTCGCCTTTGCGATCACATCACGCAGACGGCTGTTGTTTGCCGGATCCGGACCGCCGCCTTCTTTTACTGCAACCGCAAGCTCTCTACCAAGCTTCGTAAAAATCTTTCCCTTTGCTGCATCATTTTTCTCTTTTTTGTGCTTAATATTTGCAAATTTTGAATGTCCTGACATTGCTCAATTCTCCTTTTATCTCATAAACTCGTTGTTCCATTTTATCACTCTTTTTTCGTTCTGTAAAGTTGTAACGCTGACATTTCCCGCCCATTTCCGTTATGTAGGAAGTTCCAGGCTGATGCGGATCGCTTCATTGACTTCTTCCATAAATGTTCCGTCCACATGGCAGATATACTCCTTCAGCCGCTTTTTGTCCAATGTTCTGATCTGCTCCAGAAGTACCACTGAATTTTTCACAAGCCGGTATTTTTTTGCACTGATTTCAATGTGGGTAGGCAGCTTTGCTTTGTTCATTCTGGATGTGATCGCTGCACAGATCACTGTAGGACTGTGCTTATTTCCCACATCATTCTGGATAACCAGCACCGGCCGCACACCGCCCTGTTCTGAACCGATCACCGGACTTAAATCCGCATAATAAATATCCCCTCGTCTGACTGTCACGTTCTATTCACACTCCGATTCTTATACTTCAATTTTCTCCCCCTCAGGGAAGTATACTTGAGTATTCCCGCTTTTATCGGATGTATTCAACTGACATTTATTTTTCCAAAAGGTTGCTTCCCTTATAAACCCGGGGAATTCTTTTTCCAAGACAGCAGACAAATTCATAATTGAAACGACCGCAGATCTCGCTAAGTTCCTCCACCGTGATCTCATCGTCTCCGTCTCTTCCGATCAGAACGACTTCATCCATAAATACAGTATCCGGAATATCAGTCACATCTACCATAAACTGATCCATACAGACACGTCCCAGTATCCGTGCTCTTTTCCCACGGATCAGGACTTCTCCGCGATTAGATAAGCCTCTCGCATAACCGTCCCCGTATCCTACCGGAATGGTAGCCACTTTCATTTTCTTATCTGCCGTAAAAGTCCCTCCGTAACTGATGGAAGCTCCCGGCTCTACTTCTTTCACAAAGCTGACGTGGCTGATCAGGCGAAGTGCCGGCTTTAAGTCCACAGTCTCTTTTTTTACTTCCTCTGACGGATACAGTCCGTACAACGCAATTCCTGCACGGACCAGATTTTGTTTCCACTGTGGAAAATCAATGATTCCCGCGCTGTTATCGCAATGGTATTGCGAAATCGAAATCCCCCGCTTTTCAACCTCATTTCTCATCCATACAAATTTTCTGTACTGCTCTTCTGAAAATGTTTTATCCAGCTCATCTGCTTTTGCAAAATGCGTAAACATTCCTTCCAGGCATACATTTGGAAGTTTTTCAATCTGCCCGATCAGATCTGCGCTCTCCTCTGTTGCCGGAAATCCGAGCCGTTCCATCCCTGTATCGATCTTGATATGAAAATACGCTGTTTTTCCCAACTTTCGGGCAAGATTCGAAATCTCCTGTGCCATATCCAGTGTGTATACTGTGGCGCGCACCTCTTCTTTTATCATTTCTTCATACTGGTTCGGGAACACACATCCCAGCACCATCGTCGGTTTTTGAATTCCCGCTCTGTGAAGCTCCACTGCTTCTTCCAGAGTCGCAGTCGCATAGCCCCATACATCCGGATCGTCATCCAGCATACAGGCAATCGGAACCGCACCATGTCCATATCCGTCTGTTTTCACTACGGCAATAAATTTTGCGCCTTCTCCAACCCTCTTTTTCATCTGTTCCATGTTATATGAAATTGCATCCAGATCAATCTCTGCATACACTCTGCTGTGTTTTTCCATCATTATCTCCCCTTTTCTGTCTTTTTGATACAAGCTGCGATCCCCTCTGTCAGATCTTCTGCCAGAACGCTGTAAGCGCCTCTCCTCTCTCTGGCTGCATCTCCTCCACAGGCATGAAGATACACTCCCAGCACAGTCCCTTCATACACTTTCATATGCTGCGCCAGAAGCCCTGTGATCACCCCGGCAAGCACATCGCCGGAACCGGCCTTTGCCATCGCACTGTTTCCAGCAGTATTCAGAAACATCTGCCGGTCTTTTCCTGCCACAAGCGTACGTGCATCCTTCAGTACACAAACAACACCATAGCTGTCTGTAAATTCTTTTAACGCAGCAAATCTGTTTTTCCCAAGTTCCGGGATGGTACACCCCAAAAGTCCTGCCATTTCTTTCATATGTGGTGTCAGTACAAATGGCTTTTTTTCTTTTGGAAGAAGTTCCATATGATCCGCCAAAAGATTCAAACCGTCTGCATCGATCACACATGGGACCTCTGCATATTTCATCAAATAAGAAAGTATCTGCCCGGCGGTCCTGCTTTTTCCAAGTCCGCATCCGATACAGATTACATCTGCCCACTTCAAAAGACTTTGCAGTTTTTCTTCCTCATATTCTGTATAGGTGGATACGATCGCTTCCGGTAAGAGCTGCTGCAAAATCGTCCGGTTCGATTCTTCTGTATAGATCTGTACCAGACCGCCACCACTTATATAAGCTGCACGTGCACTTAAGTATGCCGCACCAGACATCCCCTTACTGCCCGTGATCATCAGAATCTTTCCATAACTTCCCTTGTGGGAATTCTTTTTCCGATCCGGAAGAAATTTGGAAAGATCCGATTTTTCCAATGTGTAACAGACTTCCGGATTTTCTTCAAAAAGTTTTGTCCCGATCCCGATTTCCACAGGGATTACCTCGCCCGCATAATCGGATCCCGGAAACAAAACAGTTCCCAGTTTCTCACATGCAAAAGAAACTGTCAAGTCCGCATGAAATGCCGTTCCCAGCACCTGTCCGTCAAAAGAGCTGATTCCTGACGGAATATCGATTGCCACTTTCTCTGCATGTATCTGGTTCATTTCTTCGATCACATCTTTATAATGCCCCTCGATCGTCCTGCTTAAACCTACACCAAACACAGCATCTATGACAACAGTATATTCTTTTGGGAGAATGTTTGTGACAACGGAAACACCCAGATTGGATGCGATCTGCCTCTGCTGTCTGCATTCTTCACTCATGGATGTTTCTTTCCCTGCAAAAACCGCACACACATCTTTTCCCTCCAGATAAAGAAGTCTTGCAACGGCGAATCCATCTCCACCATTATTTCCACTTCCGCACACAACAAGACAGTGATCCAGACTGATTCCTTTCTCTTTCATCACTTCCACTGTTTTCAGAGCTGCCCGCTCCATCAATACCAGAGAAGGAATCCCGATCTTTTGAATCGTATATTCATCCGCTCTCTGCATCCACGCTCCGTCTGGTAAATATCTCATACCCAATCTCCCTTCTGCTCCTGAAAAGAAAGGACGTGCAGCCAGACATTTTCCGACCACACGCCTTTGCACATGAACTGAGTTATTCTTACTTGTTTTGTTCTTCCCGGTGACGACTGACATTATATGACAGCTTCATCAGACTGTCTGAAAGATGTACGCTTTCTACGATCACATCTTTTGGCAGATTCAGATCTGTATGTGCAAAATTCCAGATAGCCTGGATTCCATTGTCCACTAATAACTCTGCAACTTCTTTTGCTTTCGATTTTGGAATCGTCAGTGCTGCAATCTCAATCTCATTGTTCTGAAGAAATTCCTGCAGCTCATCCATCATCCGTACCGGGATTCCGCGGATGGCAACTCCTTCAAGCCGGGGATTCACATCAAAAAGTCCTTTTAAAATAAATCCGCCTTTTTCAAAAGAGGCATAATTGGCAAGAGCCTGTCCCAGATTACCTGCACCTATGATAATGAAATTGTGGCTTCTGTCCAGTCCGAGAATCTTGCCGATCTCCGTATATAAATATTTTACATTATACCCGTATCCCTGTTGCCCGAATCCCCCGAAATTATTGAGATCCTGTCGAATCTGGGATGCCGTGACATGCATCTTCTTACTTAGATCGTTGGATGAGATCCTCTCCACCTGATCTTCCATCAAATCTCCAAGGTATCTATAATATCTGGGGAGCCTGCTGATAACTGCACGGGATATTTTTCTTTCTTCCACTGATTGTACCCTCCAATTTTAATCTTTTCTTATTATATAGAATTGTGAAAGATAAGTCAAACTTTTATATTGTATTTTGCCGTGTTTTCGTTATAATGAAATGGTGATGATTCGAAATAATCAGTTATTGTCAAAATACAGGAGGAATTTCATGATACTCGCATGTCATAGTTTAAATAAATCATTCGGCGACCATCTCATTGTCCGGGATGGCTCTTTTCATGTAGAAGACCGTGAAAAAGCTGCACTTGTCGGCGTCAACGGTGCAGGAAAATCAACAATCTTCAAAATGATCGTAGGAGAACTGCCTCTGGATGAAGGAGACGTTATTCTAGCAAAAGGAAAGACGCTTGGCTATCTTGCCCAGCATCAGAATCTGGATACTACAAACACGATCTATGAAGAACTAAAAACTGCAAAATCTGATATTATCGCTCTGGAGGCCCAGATCCGCGCCATCGAACTGGAGTTAAAATCTCTTTCCGGAGAGGAACTGACAAACCGTTTAAACACTTACAACCGGCTGATGTCAGAATTTGAATCGAAAAACGGTTACGCCTACGAAAGTGAGATCACCGGTGTTTTAAAAGGTCTTGGCTTTACAGAAGAAGAATTCTCAAAACCCACAGACACCCTTTCCGGCGGTCAGAAAACCAGGGTATCTCTCGGAAAACTTTTGCTCACAAAACCAGATATCCTGTTGTTGGACGAACCGACCAACCACCTGGATCTGAACTCCATCAGCTGGCTGGAGACGTATCTTCTGAACTATCCGGGTGCAGTTCTGATTGTTTCCCATGACCGGTTTTTCTTAAACCGCGTTGTGACAAAGGTCATCGAGATTGAAAACGGCTCTGTACGCATGTATACCGGCAATTACAAAGACTATGCACAGAAAAAACAGATGATCCGGGATGCGCAGCTCAAAGAATATTTAAACCAGCAGCGTGAAATCAAGCATCAGGAAGCAGTCATTGAAAAACTGCGCTCTTTCAACCGTGAAAAATCAATCAAACGCGCGGAAAGCAGGGAAAAAATGCTCTCCAAAATCACACCTGTCGAAAGACCCGCAGAAGCGGCAAGAGAGATGCACTTTACACTGGAACCTTCCGAAGTCAGTGGAAATGACGTTTTAAGTATCGAATCCCTCGGGAAACGTTTTGACAGTCAGGTGTTATTCCATGATATCAGCTTTGAAATCAAGCGCGGAGAGCACGTAGCGATCATCGGAGACAATGGAACCGGAAAAACAACACTCTTGAAAATACTCAATCAGGTCGTAGAACCGGATTCCGGAAGTTTTACACTGGGTTCTAAAGTTCAGATCGGATACTACGATCAGGAACATCATGTGCTGCACAATGAAAAAACTATTTTCGACGAAATTTCCGACGATTATCCGACACTCACCAATACGCAGATCCGAAACACTCTTGCAGCATTTCAGTTTACCGGAGACGATGTCTACAAGCTGATCCGGGATTTAAGCGGTGGAGAAAAAGGACGTGTCTCTCTTGCAAAACTGATGCTTTCAGAAGCCAATTTTCTGATTCTTGACGAGCCGACCAACCACCTGGATATTACTTCCAAAGAAATTCTGGAGCAGGCACTCAACGAATATACCGGCACGGTTCTGTACGTATCCCACGACCGGTACTTTATCAACCAGACTGCCACCCGGATTCTGGAACTGGTCAACCAGACTTTTGTCAATTATATCGGAAACTATGATTACTATCTGGAGAAAAAAGAAGAACTGACCGCCGCATACGCCACCCCGGCTTCTGATCAGACAGTTCCTCAAAATACCACAGAATCGGCACCTTCAGACTCCAAACTAAGCTGGCAGGAACAAAAGGAACTGCAGGCAAAAGAACGAAAACGAAAAAATGAACTGAAAAAGACGGAAGACCGAATTGCTGTTCTGGAAGAACGAAATGTGGAAATCGACGAGCTGATGACGCAGGAAGAAGTCTATTCCAATTCTGTCAAATGTCAGGAACTTGCATTGGAAAAAGATGCAAACAATACCGAACTGGAAGAACTGTACGAAAAATGGGAAGAACTCGCAGAATAATCTGCGAGTCCTTTCCATTTCATTTTCTAATATCACTTCTTCCAGATAGGAGTCATTTCTTTTAATATCTCCGGTATTTTTTCATAAAAATTTTCCACATCAAACTTTCCATAGTATATGATATCCATATCCGCAGCTTTTCCGAGATAGATCATCTCATCTTCGTTCTGCTCTTGCAAATGAGGTTGTATATATGTGGACCACAGGTTTCGATTTAAATAAACCATTGCAATTTCCCTTTTTTCTGCTCCCTCTCCCACTGTTACAGGGTTACAAAAAACAGAGCCTGCCGAATCACTTCCTGCATAGGATAAATAGGCATCCTCTCCGACTATTTCCACTTCCATTTTCTGTGGATCAAACGGGATCGGCTCTTTCGGAAGCACCAGAATTGTATAAACTCCTGCCAGAAGGGCGCACACAAGAATCGCCCCAAGTATTGCTGCTGCGATCCTACGGTTGATCAATCTGTGTTTTAATTTCTGAAACAGTTCTTTTTCTGCCTGATTGATTTTTTTCTTATTCGGCAATATTATTTTTGCCCGCATTTTTTCCATTTCTTTTCTGCAGTCTTCACATTCCTTCAAATGTTCTTCTACCAGCTTCTTTGTATCCTCACTCACAATTTCATCTACATACAGCGGCATGATATCCTGTATTACATTACAACTGATTTTACTCATATCCCTGCTCCTCCATATACTCTTCAATTTTCTTTTTCGCTCTATAAAAAGTAACTCTCGCCCAGCCGGAACTTTTTTGAAATAATGTTCCGATTTTTTCATAAGAAAGTTCTCCAAACACCCGCAAATTAAACACTTCTTTATATGGTTCTTCCATATTGTGAAGGAACTTGTGAATCAAAAATGCCTTTTCTTCATTCACCAGATTTTCTGCAAAATGAACTCCTACATCTACTACGTTTTCATACTCTGTCCAATCTGCATCATGCTTTTTTCGTCTGCAGTAGCTAAAATATGTATTCTTCGCAATTGTAAAAAGCCAGGCTCTGATATCCTTTCTCCCGTCAAATTGATTCAGAGATTTTAATGCTTTTACAAACGTCTCCTGCGCAATTTCTTCTGCTGTCACTTCATCCGGCGTCAGGCTGCGAACATATAGAAAAACTTCCCGAAAATACAGCTGATATATTTTTTCGAACTCCACATCTCCCCCTCCTTTCACCTTAATAACTGCTCACATTCTAAAACGTTACAAATCTTTTCATTTTATTATATAAAAAAATACATACTTTACAAAATTGTTTTTTTGCCCTGTTTTATCTCGTGATCATTCTCTCACCCGGGGTATAAAAAACGGGGTAAAAAATCCAATGTAAGATTTTTTACCCCGTTTTTCTATTTTCTTTTACAATCTCTTTGCGATTGCTTTGATAAATCCTTCACTGTTTAAGACTGTCGGATTCTCAATTGTTGTGATCAGTGCCAGATCTTTTGTCATCTCTCCTGCCTCAATCGTATCGATCGTAGCTTTTTCCAGTCTGTCAGCAAACTCCATCAATTCTTTGTTTCCGTCCAGTTCTCCGCGTTTTCTCAGCGCTCCGGACCATGCAAAGATCGTTGCCACAGAGTTTGTAGAAGTCTCTTCCCCTTTTAAGTGCTTGTAATAATGACGCTGTACCGTACCATGTGCCGCTTCATACTCATAATACCCTTCCGGAGAAACCAATACCGATGTCATCATTGCAAGAGAACCAAATGCTGAAGACACCATGTCGCTCATCACATCACCGTCATAGTTCTTACATGCCCAGATAAATCCGCCCTCTGATTTCATCACACGCGCTACGGCATCATCAATCAATGTATAGAAATATTCGATTCCCGCTGCTTTAAACTTCTCATCATATTCTGCATCGTAGATTTCCTGGAAAATATCTTTAAATGTATGGTCATATTTCTTGGAAATTGTATCCTTTGTTGCAAACCAGAGATCCTGTTTTGTGTCCAGTGCATAATTGAAACAGCTTCTTGCAAAACTTTCAATCGACTCATTGACATTATGCATTCCCTGTACGATTCCTGCGCCTGTAAACTCATGAACCAGCTCTCTTGTCTGCGTTCCGTCTTCTGCTGTGTAGACCAGCTCCACTTTTCCAGCACCCGGAATCTTCATCTCGGATCCTTTATACACATCCCCATATGCATGTCTTGCGATCGTAATTGGCTTCTTCCAGCTTTTTACACAAGGCTCAATTCCTTTTACAACAATCGGAGCACGGAAAACTGTTCCGTCTAAAATAGCGCGGATCGTACCATTTGGACTCTTCCACATCTCTTTGAGATCATACTCTTCCATACGCGCCGCATTTGGAGTGATCGTCGCACATTTGACTGCCACTTTATATTTTTTCGTCGCATTTGCAGAATCTACTGTCACCTGATCGTTCGTCTCATTGCGGTGCTCCAGCCCCAGATCATAATATTCTGTATTCAGGTCAATGTATGGCTCCAGAAGATCTTCTTTGATCATCTTCCAGAGAATTCTTGTCATCTCGTCCCCGTCCATTTCCACGATTGGTGTGGTCATCTTAATTTTTTCCATGTTCCGTATCCTCCTAAATTTCTTCGTATCCCTGTTTTTTCAAATTCTGCATCACATGCAGGATGTGTTCGTTTGCAAGCTGCTCTGCCAGATCTGCATCGTTGTCTCGAATCGCACGAAGGATCTGCTTGTGCTCTCTGATCGACTTTCTGGCTCTCTCCTCTGAAACGACAGAGTTTCTTCTTGCCTGCTGCACATATTTATGAAAATCCATCAGGACATGGCTTAAAATCCGGCTGTCCGATGCTTCATACAAAATCTTATGGAATTTGCCATCCAGATCTGTCACCTGGTCTGCATTATTTCCACTTACTTTTTTCATATGGAATTCTGATAGAAGAATCACTTCTTCCAGCTCATCCAGCTGTTCCTCCGTAATATGCTCTGTTGCCCATCTGGCACACAACCCTTCCAGCATAGAACGCAGGATATAGATATCTCTGATATCCTTGGATGAAATTCCGGTCACATACGCTCCTTTGTTCGGTATGATCGTGACCAGTCCTTCCAGCTCCAGCTGCCTGAGTGCCTCTCTGACCGGTGTCCGGCTTACCCCCAGCTCTTTTCCGAGTGTATTCTCCCGCAGTTCATCATGCTCTTTATATTTTCCGCTCAGTATGTCTTCGCGGAGTCTCTGGAACACACGGCTTCCCAGAGAATTATCCTGATATTCGCCCATTTTCTATCTGTCAGCCTCCCAGCTACAATTTTATATGCAGTTCCTTACATATACTATCTATTTTGGCAATTAATTCGTCATCTGTCAAGACTGTAACGCGACCTTCTTCATACTCCTTATCTACCCACTCTTTCAATCGGCTGACCAGTTCTGAATTTTTATCCACCTGACTGCCCTGCGGAAGTTTATAGTAGGCATTGATCCAGTAGGCGATTCCCGCCGCTCCGGATGTATTGGAAACAGAAACCAGCGCCGGGCGGTTCAGGAATTTGTCTGTATCAAAGATGTTGTAGATCTCTTCATTTTTGAGCATTCCATCCGCATGGATTCCAGCTCTTGTGACATTAAAATTCTTTCCGACAAACGGTGTCCTCGATGGCACTCTGTATCCGATTTCCTTCTCATAATATTCAGCCAGCTCTGTAATAACCGTTGTATCCATTCCATCCAGTGTTCCTCGAAGCTGTGCATACTCAAATACCATTGCCTCTAAAGGTGTATTACCCGTACGCTCTCCGATACCAAACAAGGAACAGTTCACTCCGCAGGCTCCGTAAAGCCACGCTGTCGTCGAATTATTGACTGCTTTATAGAAATCGTTGTGTCCGTGGAATTCGATCAGTTCACTTGGCACGCCCGCATGTGTCATCAGACCATAGATGATTCCCGGAATAGAACGCGGAATCACTGCACCCGGGAAATTCACCCCATATCCCATCGTATCACAGACACGGATCTTGACCGGGATCTGATACTCTTCCATCAGCTTCATCAATTCCAGACAAAACGGAATCACAAAACCGTAAATATCAGAACGTGTGATATCTTCCAGATGACATCTCGGCCGAACTCCGGTTTCCATGCACTCACGCACAACAGATAAATAATGTTCCATCGCTTCCCGCCTCGTCATCTTCAGCTTGTAAAAAATATGATAATCGGAACAGCTGACCAAAATCCCTGTCTCCTTGAGACCGATATCTTTTACCAGCTGAAAATCCTTTTTACTGGCACGGATCCAGCTTGTCACTTCCGGAAACTGATATCCTCTCTCCAGACATTTGTAGACCGCATCCCGATCTTTCTTGCTGTACAGGAAAAACTCACTCTGACGAATCTTTCCGTTAGGACCTCCCAGACGATGGAAATAATCATAAATCGTCACAATCTGCTCTGTTGTATAAGGAGCTCTGGACTGCTGTCCGTCTCTAAATGTCGTATCTGTGATCCAGATTTCATCCGGCATATTATGCGGCACAATACGGTCATTGAATGCAATCTTTGGGATTTCATCATAATGGAACAGATTCCGGAACACATTCGGCGTATCTACATCCACCAGTGGATACATGTGTTCTTCCAGTTCCAGAAGATTTGTGTGCTGATTCAAACGTACTTTTCTATTTTCCATGATTTTCTCCTCCGTCCACTCTTTAACACTCTACTTAACAAAAGTTCTTGTATAATTGTATACACTTATACATGTATTGTCAATAGTAATTTTTCTTACTATAACTGCAAAAGGCAGATGCCCTGATCCTTCCAATCAGATAACATCTGCCTTTTTCTCACACGATCACTCTTACTTTCAGAACACCTTCTACTGCTTCCAGTGCTTTCGCAATCTGTCCGGAAACCTCGGATTCTACGTCGATCATCGTATAAGCATATTCCTTCTTACTCTTATTTGCCATCAGGGAAATATTCATTCCCTCGCCTGCCAGAAGTGCTGTAAACTGTCCCAGCATATTCGGGATGTTGCGGTGCAGGATTGTAATTCTTGCTCCGCTTCCTTTCACTCCCATATCGCAGTCCGGATAATTTACAGAATGTGTAATATTTCCGTTCTGCAGATAATCCATCACTTCTGCAACTGCCATTTTGGCGCAATTATCCTCGGACTCTTCTGTGGAAGCTCCCAAATGCGGAATCACGATCGCGCCTCTGACACCTACGATCTCTTTTGTCGGGAAGTCCGTCACATAACTGCGCACTTTCTCAGATACTAAAGCATCCACGATATCTTCCTGATTAACCAGTACATCTCTCGCAAAATTCAGGATCACTACCCCGTCTTTCATCAGACTGATGGCGTCTTTGTTGATCATTCCTTTTGTATCGTCCAGTGCCGGAACATGAACGGTCAGATAATCGCACTCTTTGTACAATTCATCCACGGATTTTGCATGATGAATATTTCTGGAAAGCTTCCATGCCGCATCTACGGATACGTACGGGTCATATCCATATACTTCCATTCCCAGATGTGTCGCTGCATTCGCCACCAGAACTCCGATCGCTCCCAGACCGATCACTCCTAATTTTTTTCCTTCCAGCTCCGTTCCTGCAAAAGCTTTCTTCTTCTTTTCTGTGATTTTTGCGATGTCTCCGTCTTCTTCGTACTCCTGCACCCAGTTGATACCTCCGATAATGTCACGGGCTGCCAGAAGCATTCCTGCAATTACGAGTTCTTTCACACCATTTGCATTGGCTCCGGGTGTATTGAATACTACGATTCCTTTCTCCGCACAACGATCCAGAGGAATATTGTTCACACCTGCACCTGCTCTTGCCACAACTTTCAGGTTCTCCGGCAGTTCCATCTCATGCATAGATGCACTTCTGACCAAAATTGCGTCTGCCGCCTCTGCAGCCTCTGTTTTTTGATAGTTCTCTGTAAATTTATCGAGTCCAATCTGAGAGATTGGATTCAGGCAATGATACTGATACATACTACGCATTTTCCTCCTCAAACTTCTTCATAAACGCAACGAGAGCTTCTACTCCTTCATACGGCATTGCGTTGTAAATACTTGCACGCATTCCGCCTACAGTACGGTGTCCCTTCAGATTTTCCAGTCCGGCTTCTTTTGCTTCTTTCACAAATTTGGCATCCAGATCTTTGTCTCCTGTCACAAATGGAACATTCATCAGAGAACGGTCTTTTTTCTCCACGGTTCCTTTGAACAACTTACTTTCGTCCAGAAAATCGTACAACAGTTTAGCTTTCTTTTCATTTTTCTCTTTCATCGCAGAAAGACCGCCCATCTTCTTCAGCCACTTAAACACTTTTCCGCAAATATAGATTCCGTATGCAGGCGGAGTGTTGTAGAGAGAATCCGCATCTGCATGCGTTTTGTATTTCAGCATCGTCGGTGTGCCTGGAAGCACATCTTCTGTGATCAGGTCTTCCCGGATAATCACGATCACAACACCTGCCGGTCCGATATTTTTCTGTACGCCTCCATAGATCACTCCATATTTTGTGACATCTACAGGCTCAGAGAGGAAACAGGAAGAAACGTCTGCAACCAGTGTCTTTCCTTTTGTATTCGGCAGTTCTTTAAATTTTGTTCCGTAAATCGTATTATTCTCACAGATGTATACATAATCTGCATCTTCTGAAACCGGAAGATCCGAACAGTCCGGAATATAAGAAAAAGTCTTGTCTGCAGAAGATGCGATCCGGTTTACGGTTCCATACTTTTCTGCCTCATCCGCTGCTTTTTTTGCCCACTGACCGGTCACAATGTAATCTGCCACCCGGTTCTTCATCAGATTCATCGGAATCATCGCAAACTGCTGAGATGCTCCGCCCTGCAAAAATAAAACCTTGTAATTGTCCGGAATATCCATCAGCTCTCTGAGATCTGCCTCTGCTTCCTGAATAATCGTCTCGAAGGCTTTCGAGCGATGACTCATTTCCATAACCGACATTCCGGTTCCTCTGTAATCTAACATTTCATCTGCTGCTTCTTTTAGCACTTCTTCCGGCAGCACTGCCGGTCCGGCTGAAAAATTGTACACTCTACTCATCTTCTTTTCCTCCTGAATTTCATTTTTATATTGAAACAAAGAAAATTTATTCTTCGTTCAAATCCATCTCATCAAACACTTCGCTGATCGCAGCTCCCGGCGCAACCATCGGCCACACCTTGTCATCCTGGTCGATCTGGCAGTCCAGCACAACAGGACGCTGCATCTTTACTGCTTTTGCAAAAGCGTCTGCAAACTCTTCTTTTGTTGTCACACGGATTCCTTCTGCTCCAAGCGCCTGTGCCAGCTTTACAAAATCCACCGCATCATCCAGGATTGTCTGGGAATAATGCTGATTGTAAAAGAGATTCTGCCACTGGCGTACCATACCAAGCACATGATTGTTCACCACGACCTGTACGATTGGAATCTGATATCTCGCAGCTGTTGCGATCTCATTCATGTTCATACGGAAACATCCGTCTCCGGCGATATTGACTACGGTCTTTTCCGGACAGCCCATTTTGGCTCCGATGGATGCACCAAGTCCATATCCCATTGTTCCAAGTCCTCCGGATGACAAGAGCGTCCTTGGCTCTTTATATTTATAATACTGTGCAGCCCACATCTGATGCTGTCCTACTTCTGTCGTAATGATTGCATCTCCTTTTGTCTGCCTGTAAATCTCTTCTACGATATACGGACCGGTCAGCTTTCCATCCTCATACTGAAGCGGATATTCTTTCTGATACGCTGCAATCTGTTCCATCCACTCCGGATGTGACTGTTCCTCAAGTCTTGCATTCAACCGCATTAAAACTTCTTTCAAATCTCCGACGATTCCATGATCGATCAACACGTTTTTGTTCATCTCTGCCGGATCGATATCAATCTGCAAGATCTGTGCATTCTTCGCAAACTTTTCTGTATCGCTCGTTACACGGTCATCAAATCTGGCTCCTACCGCGATCAACAGATCGCACTCACTGACTCCATAGTTGGATGTCTTGGTTCCATGCATTCCGACCATCCCTGTGTAACGCGGATCTGTTCCCGGAAATGCTCCCTTTCCCATCAGAGTATCTGTCACCGGAGCATCCACTTTTTCTGCGAATTCACGCAATTCTCTGCTCGCCCCCGAAAGGACAACGCCGCCCCCAGCATAAATAAACGGCTTTTGGGATGCTTCGATCATCTCAACAGCACGTGAAAGTGCCTCCTCTGTGATGGTCTCCGTCTTTCTCGGCGGGAACTCTGCTTCCCGGGGAAGATATTCTGTCACGTTTGCTGTAATATCTTTCGGGATATCGATCAGAACCGGCCCGGGTCTGCCGCTGCGCGCGATCCGGAATGCCTTGCGGATTGTCTCTGCCAGTTTTTCCACATCCTTGACAATAAAGTTATGTTTGGTGATCGGCATGGTGATCCCTGCAATATCGATTTCCTGAAAGCTGTCTTTTCCAAGCAGGGAAACCCCTACATTACAGGTAATCGCTACGACCGGAATGGAATCCATATAGGCCGTTGCGATTCCTGTCACCAGATTCGTTGCCCCCGGGCCACTGGTCGCCAGACACACTCCCACCCTGCCGGTTGCTCTTGCATACCCGTCTGCCGCATGCGCCGCGCCCTGTTCATGAGAAGTCAGGATATGCCTGATTTCATTACTATGCTCATAGAGAGCGTCGTATACATTTAAAATTGCTCCCCCCGGATATCCGAATACAGTATCTACACCCTGTTCTTTCAGACATTCGATCACAATCTCTGCTCCATTTAACTGCATGATGCTCTCCTCCTAATTATTTTTCGGGATCTCCAGAATTGCGCCTCTGTTTCCGGAGGTAACCATAGACGCATATCTTGCCAGATATCCTGTCTTGACCTTTGGCTCCCTTGGCTGCCATGCAGCACGACGTCTTTCCAGTTCTTCCTCTGATACATCCAGCTCCAGTTTTAATTCCGGAATATTGATCTTGATGATATCCCCTTCTTCGACAAGCGCGATCGGTCCTCCAACGGCCGCTTCCGGTGACACATGTCCGATAGATGCGCCTCTGGATGCTCCGCTGAAGCGGCCGTCCGTGATCAGCGCAACCGAAGATCCAAGGCCATATCCTGCAATCGCAGAAGTCGGATTCAGCATCTCACGCATTCCCGGACCTCCTTTTGGTCCCTCGTACCGGATCACAATCACATCTCCCGGGTTGATCTTTCCGGATTTGATTGCTTCTGTAGCTTCTTCGTCACTCTCAAAAATCCTTGCAGGTCCTTCATGCACCAGCATCTCTGCACAGACTGCAGAACGTTTTACCACACTTCCGTCCGGCGCCAGATTTCCTTTGAGTACTGCCAGACCGCCTGTCTCACTGTACGGATTGTCAATTGGGCGGATTACCTCCGGATTTTTATTGACACATCCTTCGATGTTCTCTCCCAGTGTCTTTCCGGTCACAGTCATACATTCTGTATGAAGAAGTCCTTTCTTGTTCAGCTCATTCATCACTGCATAAACTCCGCCGGCCTCGTTGAGATCTTCCATGTATGTATGTCCTGCCGGAGCAAGATGGCACAGATTCGGAGTTTTCTCGCTGATCGGATTGGCAAAATCAATCTCAAAATCCATTCCGATCTCATGTGCAATCGCAGGAATGTGCAGCATACTGTTTGTGGAACATCCCAGTGCCATGTCCACTGTCAATGCATTTAAAATCGCTTCTTTTGTCATAATGTCTCTTGGGCGGATATTCTTTCTTACCAGCTCCATCACCTGCATTCCCGCATGTTTTGCAAGCTGCAGTCTTGCAGAAT